>Ga0209510_1001700_pt1 | contig 24164 bp, 17 predicted proteins | sample BiotimSIPDNA_FD_185749 | JGI IMG/M metagenome (GOLD analysis project Ga0209510, IMG submission 185749) | Anaerobic biogas reactor microbial communites from Washington, USA - Biogas_R1 time_0 SIP DNA (SPAdes) (version 2) | ecosystem: Engineered > Bioreactor > Anaerobic > Unclassified | place...
TCAATGGAAAAGAAGTTGATGGCAGAGCTATCAATGTTTCCGAAGCTAGGGAAGAAAGAAGAGAATTCGATAGATAAATATAGCTATTTTCTTTAGAATTTGAATTAGGGAGGAATTTATTCCTCCCTTTTCCTTTTTAAAATGGGTTAAATTTTTGTAATTCGTTATAATTCTTTTTGTGAAGATTACTACTGCTCGGAGAGCTTTTCTAATTGTTGTTTCGCATAGAAGGTAAGATTCTCTCTCTTAGACCATACTCTCTCCGTGCTTTTTAAGAGCTTTTTTCTTAACCTAATATTCTTGGGTGTAATTTCTATTAGTTCATCTTCTTTAATAAATGAGAGTGCATATTCAATAGAAAGCGTGATTGGTGTTTTTAGAGAGATTTCTGTTACTTCTGCGTGAGACATTCTAACATTTGTTTTGTGTCTTGCTTTGCAGGGATTTACTTCTAAATCATCCTCTGTGTTGTTAATCCCTACAATCATTCCTTCATATACCTCAGTTGAACCTGTGATAAAAAGTCTTCCTCTTTCCTGTACACTCATAAGCGCATAGGCTAGTGCTGTACCAGTTTCAGAAGAGATGATTACTCCTTTTCGAAAAAGCTCATTTCCTTTCTCGTGAGTTACATAGTCAATTATAGCGCTATTGATAACCGCAGTTCCCTTTGTAGCTGTCATTAACGTTCTGTGAAGACCAATGAGATTTCGTGTCAATATGTGGAATGTAAATCTACTTTCTCCTTGTTCGTTCTCCATATTAACCATCTTTCCTTTCCTTTCACTTACCTCTTGTGTGACAACGCTCATATACTCCTCAGGAGCGTCAATGATCAACTCTTCTAAAGGCTCACACATGATTCCATCAATCTCTTGTAGTATTACTTCGGGTTTGCTAAGTTCAAATTCGTATCCCTCTCTCCTTAATTGCTCAACTAAAATTGCCAACTGCAACTCACCTCGTCCTGAGACATAGTGACTGTTTGAGCCTTTGCTCTCAATCTTAAGACTAATATTAAGGTTCTTTTCTTGATCCAATCTCTGTTGTAACTGTTTGGCTGTAACTAGCTTTCCTTCTTTTCCAACAAAAGGAGATGTATTCGCAGAGAATTTTACTCGTACTGTAGGTGGGGTAATCTTTATCTCTGGTAAGGCCTGGGGATTTTCTGTACTACATAGAGTTGCTCCTATATCTGTTGAATCAATACCTGTAATTGCAACTATTTCGCCCACCTGTGCATTGTCAATTTTTTCCCATTCGAGACCATTTTTTGTAAACAACTCGTTTACCCTACCCTGTTTTTTTACGAATCCTTCTTTATCAGAAACAAGAACAATTGGTTCTCCAACTTTTATTTTCCCATTGGAAATTTTCCCAATTAAATATCTTCCTAAATGTTCATCATACTCAATTGAGGTAATTTGCATTTGAAAGGGTTTCGTTTCATCTCCTTTTGGTGCTGGAAGCGAGTTGTATATTTCTTCAAAGAGGGGAAGTAGATCCCCTGGGGTATGATTAGCCAATGTCAAATCACCTTCAGGAAGCTTTTCAAATACTTTTCCTTCCCTTGATATTCCATAAAAGGTTTTAAAATCTAGCTGTTCAGGTTCTGTTGCAAGAGAGAGAAATAGATCATTTATTTTTGAGAATGTTTTTTCTACATTAGCCAACTTCTTATCTATTTTGTTTATCAATACAACAGGCTTAAGTCCGAGTTCTAGGGCTTTTTTAAGTACAAATTTTGTTTGAGGCATCGGACCCTCTTTTGCATCAACTAGAAGAAGACAGCTATCTGCCATGTTTAGTGTTCTTTCAACTTCTCCTCCGAAATCAGAGTGTCCTGGTGTGTCAATGATATTGATTTTAATGTCTTTATAATGGACAGAAATATTCTTTGCACTAATTGTAATGCCTTTCTCCCTTTCTAACTCTCCCCTGTCAAGAATCTGGGTCTGCTTCATTTCCTCCTGGTTCTCCCTAAAGAGGTGTGTTTGTTTCATAAAGGCATCGACCAATGTAGTTTTCCCATGGTCTACGTGTGCTATGATTGCAACATTCCTTAATTTTTCTTTACTGTATTTGATTTCTGACATAACAAATGGGCATTTTACCACTAAAACAGAGGAATTGAAAGTATATGAGTGTTGGCTCTATGGGGTATTGTGAACTATAGGAACTGGGAGTATAATACGTTCAAGGAAACATGTTGGCGAGGATATTGTACCACACATGTCCTTCCGACGTCTTCCTTACTATAGCTATTTAATTAAATTTTTGTTGGGGATAATTTAATGATATTTAATAAAAAATTGTTTAGGGAATCTACATACAAGATTCTCACTGTACTGTTTTTGATTGGATATAATTTCACACCACCCATACTAGCTGCGAATGAGATATTGAATTTGGATGTTCCTGTCGGAACTGAAATTGTTCAAGAGATAGATCATTCGGAAGATATACTGGAGGAAGGTATTTCTGATCCTGAGTGGATAGCAAAGGGAGAAGAACTTGACGAAGCTATAGAAGAAGAGACACCTCTTGATGTTCCTGCCCAAGAAGAAGAGGACCTTCTAGAGGGAATTGTGCCAAATCCTCTTTTGACAAAACCAACACCAGCTAATATTCTTGAAGAGTTAACATATCCCACATTTGTTGTTGATGAGAAAGTTGCAACTACTACTGGTAATGTGGAGATTGGTAAAACATATATCGCTCCACAGAATAGTAAAGTAAGAGTGTTTTTTACTAAGTTACCAGAGAATCCATCTAAGTTAACAATAGAGGAAATTACATTAACACAGGAAGAGATAGAGGCAACAGGAGCGGTTAGTGATAAGGCATATGATATTAAAACAGATATGATTAATGGTACTTTTGAATATGATTTAACACTTCCGAACACTGATAAAGATTATACCTTGGGTTATGTAGAAAATCGAAGTGGATTATTAACTGGAGTAAAAGAGGTTACAAATGAAATCCGTGAAGAGGGAGATGTAGTCAAAATTAAAGAGTTAAATCATTTTACTATTTATTTACTTACTATTCTTCCAACTGATTTTCCTTACGTATGCGGTGATTCTCCTTGTGCTGCGGGGGAGATTAAGATATTCAACATGGAACTTGTTAATGCAGATACAGAACTTCCAATAACTTCCTGTAATCAGGGAGATCCTGCAATTCCTATTTCTATTAAAGTAACCTATGCAGTTGAGTCATCAAATAGGTATTCAATCTTTATTGAGGGAGAAATTTATCAGAATGGAGCATTTCAAGAGCGTATTAATTCTCGAGCAACTTGTGTTGATCATGTAGTGTCTACAGGTTTGACATATAAAACCTTTGATACGGATTTCTCTTGGAATTGTGGGCAAGATATTTCAATTAAAAATTTAAAAATATCTTGGTATCAGAATGACCCTTCTACCCCTGCTTACCCAGCTCCAAGATATTGTGATGCAGTATTTGGAACAAACAACTGTCCTACAGGATCAAAATGTTTCTTCTTTGGGTCCACAGAATATATTGTTCCTTTGCCACCAAAATTAACTTTAGTTAAGGAATTTTCTCCATCAGGAAGTGGTATAGCCTCCGAGTGGTTATTATCTGCTTCATCTTTAGGAGACACTCTTTCTGGATATCCATCAGGGGGAAACAGTATCTTTGGGATTGTTAATCCAGGGACATATTCTCTTTCAGAATCTGGAATAAATTCAGATAAATACACTGCAAGTCAATGGAGTTGTATTAAAAATGGAGGAAGTCCAGTTCTAGGTAATTCTATTACACTCGCGTATGATGATGAAGCAACGTGTACGATTACTAACACCCCAAAGCAGGGGACATTAGTTGTTAAAAAGGTAGTAGTAAATAATAATGGAGGATTGAAAACTTCTTCTGATTTTTCTTTTATTGTTAATAGTGGAGTACCAGTCTCTTTCGAAGCAGATGGACAGAATGACTTAACAGTAAACCCTGGTACATATACAATAACTGAACCTTCATTTAGTGGATATGGTACTACATATGATAATTGTACAAATGTTGTTATTCCAGCCAATGGTTCTGCTACTTGTACAGTAACAAATAATGATATTGCACCTCAACTTACTGTAATTAAAAATGTTGTTAATGATAGTGATGGAGAAAAAGTTGCAGGTGATTTTACAATTAATGTGTCGGGAATTAATGTGTCAGATGATCAATTTCCAGGTTCAGAAGTTGGAACAGTAATAACCCTTGATGTCGGAGCATACTCTGTAACAGAAATTGAAGATAAAGATAACTATACAGTAAACTATTCAAAGGATTGTTCTGGGAATATAGAAATTGGAGCAAGTAAAATATGTACGATTACTAATTATGATATTGACCATATACCAACTATAGAGGTAACTAAGACAGCAAATCCAATGATAGTCCCAGAGACGGGTGAGAATGTACTCTTTACATTTACAGTTCAGAATACAAGTAGTGAGGAACCAGTAACAATCACAAGTTTAAGTGATTCAGTATACGGGTCATTGGTAGGAGATGATGATTGTAAAGTAGGAACAGTATTAGCAGTAGGATCAATTTGTGAGTTTAGTATTACAAGATGGGTAGAGGGAGACTTTACAGGACCAGATCATGTAAACGTATTTACAGGGAAAGCAGTAGATGATGATGGAACAGAGGCAACAGACACAGATGATGCAACAGTAGACTTTAGTGATGTAGCACCATTGTTAGAAGTAACTAAGACAGCAAATCCGACCATAGTACCAGAGACAGGTGAGAATGTACTCTTTACATTTACAGTCCAGAATACAAGTAGTGAGGAGCCAGTAACAATTACAAGTTTAAGTGATTCAGTATATGGAATATTAGCAGGAGATGCAGACTGTATGGTAGGAACAGTATTGGTATCAGGAGTAACCTGTGAGTTTAGTATTACAAGATGGGTAGAGGGAGACTATACAGGCCCAGATCATGTAAACGTATTTACAGGGAAAGCAGTAGATGATGATGGAACAGAGGCAACAGACACAGATGATGCAACAGTGGACTTTAGTGATGTAGCACCATTGTTAGAAGTAACAAAGAGTGCAAATCCAATGATAGTACCAGAGACCGGAGGTAATGTAACCTTTACCTTTACAGTAAAGAACATCTCAACTGAAGAGCCAGTAACAATTACAAGTTTAAGTGATTCAGTATATGGTACATTAGCAGGAGACGATGATTGTGAGGTAGGGACAGTATTAAGTGCAGGAAGTACCTGTGGATTTACTTTTACAAAGTGGGTAGAGGGAGACTTTACAGGCCCAGATCATGTAAACGTATTTACAGGGAAAGCAGTAGATGATGATGGAACAGAGGCAACAGACACAGATGATGCAACAGTAGACTTTAGTGATGTAGCACCATCAATAGATATAGAGAAATCTGTTTCTCCATCAATAGCTGTAGAACCAGGTCAAACATTTACATACATATTAAAGATTACTAATAATTCCTTAGAGAATGTTAAAATAACAGATTTAACTGATACAAATACTCTTTCTGCGAGTTGTCTTGCTCTGATTGGAACAACTATAACTCCAGGAGCTTTTAAAACTTGTTCATACACTGTAGCTCGCTCTGTTGCGGGAACATATGATAACACCGCATATGTTTTGGTTACAGATAATGATGGAAGCACGGCTTTTGATGACGATAGTGAAACAGTAAAAGTAATTGGAGCTAGGATAAACTTCAATCAACTTACGGCTACTAACGATATAAATGATCCACATACGTTTACTGTTAAAGTAGAACAAAACGCTGGTGATGGTTGGGTTGCCTATTCCAATGGATTAGTTCATTTTACTTTAGTAAATAATACTTCTGGAGCAAGTTTCGTAGGGGGGATAGATACCTGTACAACAGATATTAATGGAGAATGTGATGTACATATCAATTCTGCTTCTCCCGGAACTGTTCAAGTACACGCTGAAATAACGGCTGTTGTACTTGACCTTAGAATCAATCGTCAGACTAACGGAACTTTAGGCTCAAGTATTGATGCAACAAAGACATATGAGGCAGGAAAGATAATAGTTGAGAAATTAACAACAATTCCAGATCCAAGTCATCAACAATTCGAATTTGATCCTAGTTGGGGAGAGAATTTCTTCCTAATAAATGATCAATCATATAATAGTGGATGGTTAGCTCCCGACTCATACTCTATTGCAGAGCTCTCTACCCCAGGTTGGGAATTAACTAATACAAGTTGTATTAGCTCTATCGGGGATATTGAAACTGCTGGGAATTTAGAATTAGATTCAGGAGAAACTATTACATGTACATTTACAAATACTAGAGATACTGGTTCTTTAACAGTATACAAAGTAATAGATGAAGATGGTGATTTAACAACAACAGGTGATCAGACAATAGGAATAAATTGGGAATTTGATGCAGATGGAGCAGGTACTGATACAAGTAATCCATCATCTTCTTTTACGGATTTACTCGGAAAGGTTGTCTTCCCTGAACTTAAAACGGGTAGCTACAATGTGATGGAGTACTTCGTACCAGGATATGAAATAGTAGGTGCTACTTGTGGAGATGAGAATGGTAGCTTAGATGGATACACTATGTATTCTGTTGATGTAAACAAAGACGCAAATACTATTTGTACCTTCTACAATACTCCAAACAGTAGCATTCATGGATATAAATGGAATGATATCAATCAAGATGGATCTAGAAATGATGAGCCACTACTTTCAGATTGGACAATCAATCTCTACAAGTGGACTGGAGATGCATTTGATACAGAACCAATAAAGAGTATGGATACAGACGATGGGCAAGAGCATTTTGGATGGTACTGGTTTGACCATTTATTCCCAGGAGAATATAAAGTATGTGAAGTCCAAAAAGAAGGTTGGAATCAAAGTGCACCAATGAATGAAGATGATAACTGTTACATTATTAGCCTACCAGAAGAATTTGTTAATAATCGATTAGTTTCAGAGAATTATGTAGTTGGTCCTGAGTACAATTTTGGAAACTATGTAATTCCTGCTACCTTAGAGATTACTAAGCAAAATGATAGTCCAGTTTCAGGATTACTCACAGGTAGTACAGTCCTATACACATTAAGAATAGAAGCACCAACTGACGAAACAGAAGGAACATATTTAGTAAACAATGTTAAAGTAACTGATATATTACCAGAAGGCTTTGGATATGTAGCAGGAACATGGACAGCAACATCCTCAGTAAGAGGAGATCTTAAAGTCTTAAATATTACTTCTCAACCAGAATACAATGGTTCTCCTGCAATTTGGAATTTAGGAGATATGGTAGAAGGAGAGGTAGTAACATTAACATATAAAGCAAGTATCAATCTTGTTAATGAACCAGGTCTTTACAAAGATTTAGCATACGTACAAGGAGATAAAATACTCTCACCAAAAGATACTGGAGATGTATTAGGTGTTAGCTACAACCCAGGATATGCAAATACTGACAAATTAGGAGTCAACTTCATAGGAACTAAGGTATTAGTAGTAGAACCAATAGAAGATGGAGGAGAGGTACTAGGAGCATCCATTACTCTACCAGCTACAGGTGCAGATACATATATAACATTAGGAGCATTAATATCTATGATATTAGGATTTGTATTAATACTGTTTGGAAAGAAGAGAAAAATAGGGACTCTCTTTGTAGCTCTTGTAATCTCTCTTGGATTGTTTACATTGTTAAAACCAATTGAAACATATGCTGGAACTCAAACACAAGTAAGTATTAGATTAGAACAACCTAAAACAGGAATAACAGATAGAGAGTTTGAAATAACATATGTAGCCCTATCCATACCAGCACAACCATTAACAATACAATGTAAATACTCAACAGATGAGAATACCTGGGTTGATTTTGATACTCCTAAAACAGCGAACAGTGATAGCTGTAGGGTAAATGAAACCGTAATTACTGGAAGTGGAACATACTACTTCAAAGTTGTAGCATCAACCACAGGTGGAGGAGCAGACTCTCAAGTAGTAAGTGTAGATATAATAGGGGACCCCTTACCAGTAACAGAGTATTCTAAGAGTAAGGGAACATGTACATATACTCTTAAATTCAAATCAACTACATCTAAAGTACAAATATATAGATCTGATAATCAGAAATCCTTCTATGCAGATGATACAACCCTAATAACTAATCCACCTCTATCTGTCACACCTAATGTATTAACAACATATACAGACTCTAGTATTACAGATTGTGCCAAAGAATATTTCTACGCTATTAGATCTGTTGATGATTACAACAATGTATCTACCTTAGTAACAGACAATATTGTTACCATTGTAAGAACCCCAGCACCAGTTAATCCTACCCCAGCACCGGTTGAGGTAGTCCAAGAGCCAGAAGGTGAAGTTGCAGGAGAGGAAATAACTCCAGATCAGCAAGAAGGAAATGGAGAAGTTAAAGGAGAAGAAGAGGAAAATATTGATAATGAGAAAGAAGATGATGAGAAGGAAGAGAGTAACAGTCTAAAATCAATATGGTCTAATTACAAATATTTCATAATCGCAGCACTCGTGGTAGCATTAGGAAGTGGAGCATACACATATGTCAGAAGAAAAAGATAAGAAATCTAATGCAGGATACCTAAAGGTAATAGGTATCCTGCTACTTCTCCTAGGAATATTGATAGTGGTATATACATTTCAACCATTCATTTTTTCATATATAGATTACAAATTTACACCTCCCCCAGACAAAGAGATTAAAGTTGAACTTGCTAAAGGGGATGAACAAATTACTACAGAAATTAACCAAGATACACAGGTAGTATTTGTAAACAACGAATTTGGACTTTACATCCCTAAAATACAAGCAAATGCAAAAGTAATTAAAAATATTGACCCCTACGACTATGATGCATATCACAATGCATTAATATCTGGTGTAGCTCATGCTAAAGGAAGTGCTGTTCCCTCAGAGTCTGGAAATGTATTTCTTTTTGCTCACTCAGCAGTGAATTTCTATGAAAGGAATAAATATGATGTGTATTTTTACCTCATTAATGAACTAAAAAGTGATGACGAAGTGTTTGTAAGTTACGAAGGAGTTTTATACAAGTATAGGGTCTTTGAAGTTAAGATTGTAAATAAAGAAGATGTGAAGTATTTAAGTAATTATTCTGATAGGGATACTCTCACATTGATGACATGCTACCCAGCTGGTACAGACTGGAAAAGAACAATAGTTGTAGCTTACAGAGACTCCCAACTGCCTTCTGAAAAATAGTAATTTACTTTTTACACCTCTTGTTTGCTGTTGGAATCTTTTTTCTCTGCTTCACTCTTTTTTACTTCCTCTTCCTCTCCCTGCTCAGGCATGATGATAAGAAGAATTATATACAACAATGTCCCTGAGCCTCCACCAAAACTAAGTAATACAAACAAGATTCTCACAATAACTGGATCAATATCTGCATATTCTCCAATACCCCCACAAACACCTGCTATAATCCTGTTCTTTTTAGATCTGAATAGTTTTATCATCTAATATGTTGATTATATTAATGCATAATTATACTAAAAATTATATACTAATGGATAGAAATAAATTTAATGAATATAGAAATGACAAAAAGATATGATATTTACAGATGTAATATCTGCGGGAATATTATACAGATATTGCATGAGGGTGCAGGGACATTGGTATGTTGCGGTCAAGACATGGAGTTGGTAGGCACTAAGATTCATGAGGAAGGAAACGAGAAGCATCTTCCAGTAGTAACATTAGAAGGGAAAAAGATTGTTGTTGATGTTGGCTCAGTAACACATCCTATGGAAGATGCCCACTACATTGAATGGGTTGAGGTTATTAATGGTGATGAAAGCAAAAAGGTGTTTTTTAAACCAGGCGATACTCCACATGCAGAATTTCTTTTTGAAAGTATTGGGCAACTAAAGGTGAGGGAATACTGTAATATCCATGGATTATGGGAGGTGGTAGTTTAGATACCCCCAATTCAAAGTCCTACTGAGAGCATCTTGATAAAACTCTCCATGTCATCAAAAACATGCACCCTAGAAATATATAGCCTTTTCTTGAAGGAAGTATCAATATATTTTCCACAAGAGAACCCTAATTTATATCCACTCCCACTAACAATCCCAAAGGTGTTATTTTTTGCTAAACATCCAGGATATGCAATTGCAGATACCTTTCTCCCCGTTATTCTCTCAAGAATACCCTTACTAACAGTAGCTTCATTACTAATCATCTCATCTGTAGCTTTAGAAAAATCAATATGAGTATTTGAATGTGATTGAATGTCCATACCGTAATCAGACATCTCTTTTATTTGAGATGGAGAAAGAAATGACCTAGAAGCTATTACAAAAAATACTCCAGGGATATCATATTTTTTTAATATAGGAAAAGCAGATTCGTAATGGGACTTTTGGCTATCATCGAATGTCAACATCACTGTTTTTTGGGATGGTTGTTTCCCTGACTCGAGAATGGAAAAAAGTTCCGAGGTGTTAATAATATGATAATTTTTCCTAACTAGATAAGCTACCTGTTTCTCAAAAATCTCAGGACTGACGTATAGTCCCTTATTATGGGGGTTGTTAGTGGTTCCTATGTGGTGATACATAAGGATAGGTATCCTAATTCCCCCCGATACAAGTGCAAGTGGCTTAACATCGTAATCATCTAAAATGTTATCTTTCTTAAGGAGAGTTTTTGGGGAATTATGTTCGATTATTGGCGTTACATAGATTGTATTCTCGTTGTTCTCGCGGATGGTTGTTAATAGGACATCTGAGTAATTAGTTAGAAAAGATTGGGAGAGAAGAAGAGTTGATAGAAATTCTCTCTCATGTGTATTCTTTCCCAAGATAGAAGTTTTAAGTAATGATAAATCTTCACTAAGAGAATTGACCTTATCAATCTCTAAGCCTTTTGATTTACTCTCATCTCTAAGATATGAGGAATACGCAATCATTCCATCAAGAAGTCTTAAATCAATATCTGCTCGGATATTGCTAATCTTTCCCTCTATAAATAGATTCTTTTCATTAATTAATTTGTCTGAATCCATACCCCACTGCTGAATCACTTTCATATCATTGTCATCAAGTACTTCGGATCCAAGAGGATTAAACTCGGATGAAGTGTACGACGTTTCAAGTAATGTAAGAATGCTTAATCTGTTTGTAAAATCATTAAAACCTATTAATCTAAAAAATTCCTTCTGTTCCTCATTTAGCTTTGAGCTTGTTTCAATACATTTTTCTATTTGAGTACATAAAGAAAAAGTTTTATCGAGTTCATCCATAAAATCTTTATGAAATGAATAAATTGCTTTTGCAAAAATACTCCTATTGTATTTCTTTTTATAATTCGGAAGGTTATTAACTATTTCTTTTTGAAAAAAGTCTTTTCGAATTGTATCCAACTGAGAAAGATAGATTGTCGAAAGTAGTTGGTCGTTAATTAAAACAGGGGTATTATTTTTAGATAATAATTCGAGAAGAGAGTTGTAATCAGTTCCATCCTTGAGCTTTACTACTGTCTCCCCATAATTAAGTAGTTCTGCGACATTATCCTTCCCAATATCAATATACCCATTCTTTACTATCTCGGAATAATTTTTGGGTAATATATCTAGTTTCGTTGGATAATCATAGGAATATTGCTCAATCTTATCAGAATTAACGCCTGAAAAGTGATATGGTTTTAGAGTTGGTGTATTGGATTTATAATATGAGGGATGGAATATGTAGAAAACAACAAAAGACAGTGTCCCAATGATGAAAAAGGACAATAAAAAAATAATGAATTGCTTCTTACTTTTCTTTTCCATTTTTTAAATAATCTTCTATTGCTGCTTTTAATGCTTGAGAAGCTAAATTCGAGCAATGCATTTTAATTGGAGGTAGTCCATCAAGAGCTTCTGCAACCTTTTCATTCGTCAGTTTGAGGGCTTCTTCCAAGGTTTTCCCCTTAACTAATTCTGTGGTAATACTACTAGTTGCAACGGCTGCACCACATCCAAATGTTTGGAATTTTACATCTACAATAACATTCTCTTTTACTTTAATATACATCTTCATAATGTCACCACATACAGGGTTTCCTACCTCCCCTATTCCGTTGGCATCTTCTATTATTCCAACATTCCTAGGATTCATGAAATGATCCATTACTTTGTTACTATATTCTTCCATTCATGGTATTCTAACAAATTATTTCTTTACTTGGGTGTACAATGGGGACATGTCTCTGAGTCTTGAAATGATTGGGGGTAGCTTCTCTAAAAGAAAATCTACTTCTTCCTCTGTATTCTCTTTTGAAAATGAGAGTCTTAATGACCCGTGAGCTATCTCGTGAGGGAGACCAATAGCTAAGAGAACATGTGAGGGGTTTAGGCTTCCTGAGGTGCAAGCAGAGCCACTCGAGGCACAAATACCAAGGCTATCAAGCAACAGGAGTATAGATTCTCCCTCAATATATTCAAAACACACATTAATATTCCCAGGTAATCGTCTCTCTCTGTCGCCATTAATAATAGTATGGGGGATATTTTCCAGTATAGACTTTATTGCTTTCTCTCTTAGATTTGTTAAATATTTTGCCTTTCCCTCTATATCCTCTGTTGCTAATTCTATCGCCTTACCCAAACCAACAATACTTGCAACGTTCTCTGTCCCTGCTCTCATTCTATTTTCCTGCCCTCCCCCGTGAATAAGATTTTCAATCTTAACACCCTTTCTAATATACAAAGCCCCTACTCCCTTCGGTCCATTTAGCTTATGCGCTGAAAGTGAGAGCAGATCAATATTCAACTCATTTACATCGATTTTAATATTCCCTACTGCCTGTACTGCATCTGTATGGAAGTAAATTCCGTTCTCTTTTGTAATCTTGCCTATCTCTACTATTGGTTGAAGTGTTCCAATTTCATTATTTGCAAACATTACAGAAATGAGAACTGTGTCTTTTCTTATCTCTTTCAAAATATCTTTTGGATTTACAATCCCATTCTTCTCTACTGGAACATATGTAACCTCAAACCCGTTTCTTTCCAAATTTTTGCATGTATTTAAGATAGCATGATGCTCAATATTTGTAGTAATTATATGATTACCTTTTTTTCTGTTAGCATAAGCTATACCTTTAATCGCCCAATTATCGGATTCAGTCCCAGAACCGGTAAAAAATATCTCTTCTTTATCTGCATTAATAGAATTAGCAATTTTTTCTCTAGCCACTTCAATTGCCTGTCTTGCCTCTCTTCCTAGAGAATATATAGTTGAAGGATTCCCATAGCTGTTTTGAAAAAATGGCATCATACTCTTAAAGACTTTTGGTGAAACTCTTGTAGTTGCTGCATTGTCAAAATATATGGTCTTTTGATTCATAGCTCTATTTTATCATTTCTTCTTGTTCCTTTCATTAATATTTTTCTTTTAATATCAAATTGATATACTAAATGAAATAAATCTCAATTTATTCAAACGAAATGGAAAATATCTTAGATAGAGAAACAGTATTTCCTGAAGAAGAGGAGAAAAATGAAGAAGCGATTTCTTACAAAGAAATATCTTGCTCAAGTTTTGAGGAGGCTGTAGAAAAAGTTGTAACGGAAGAAGATTATAACAGAATTATTCTTTGTGATATTGACGGAGTTCTTTTTGGTAACAAAGACAAGGCTCCCCTCTACTCTTTAATCAAAAAAAGTGAAATTGAGGACCAAACACAAGGTTACCTTTGGAATCTTAGAGAAATTTACGGAGACAGGGTTGTTATAGTTACAAATAGGAATCCTCGCTTGAATCTATTCTTAAGCTCAAGATATTTGATTAATAAGACTGAGGAAGTAAAGGAGAATAACGGTCCAGAATTAAAAGTTTTTCATTCTTTACTTAAACAGGTTCCATTTCTTGCTAGAAAAGAGAAAGAGAAATTCCTTGAGTATGCAGGTTCGATTCTCCCTCATAATCGAGAGTTATTAATTACCTCAATAGAGGATTGGAGTGTTGTTTCTTTAAATAGAAAGTCTTTTTTGATTAATATTTCAAAAGAATTAAGTAAAAGGTATGGAATTAAAAGTGGAATTATTAATTATGTAATAAAAAAATAAAGTTCTACTCCTCTTCGATCAAGAATGAGACCTTAGCCTTCTCACTTGCTTGGAAGGTACCTTCTTTTTCATAATCTTTTATTACTTGAATACATGCCACATCTGAGGAAGGAGCGGTAATTGTAAGAAGTACGGATACTTGTTCTGGATAGCTTTCAAGCACAATCTCCTCTGTCTTTGCTTGATGGCAAGGTGTAGGAAGAGTTCCTGTGATTTTGTAATCCCACATATTTACCTCTTTATTATCGAACTGGTATTTGGCAACAAAATTAAATCCCTTTTTCTCAATTGTAAACTCTCCAGCTCTCTTATCATTATCTGGATTATCTTGGGAATTCTTATCAATTACCATTACTTTTAGAAAAAGTCCGGCTATTACAAATAATAGAATTAGAAAGAAACCTGCTCCAATAACTCCCTTCTTATTCATTTTTTTAAGTTGTTAATATTAGTTTTTCTCTGCTTTACAGAGTGTATCATTAATACCCAAATACATCCAAGCATCATCAAAATCCCAGAGACTACCATAACAACATCGAAATATACTTCTCCAAGGTTAGCGAGACCTCCAACCAGTAAGCTTATCACGGCTGTTGAAAGGCTGATAATTGTTTCGTAGAAAGCATATTGTGTGCCCTCAATTCCACTGTCGATATTAGTTGCAAAAAGCTTTCTCCAATTTGTGACATTTAAACAGGCACCAATTCCAAAAATAAATTGAAGAATGTAGTAATGAGAAGGAGTCACGATATTTGGGTAAAGGGTGTATGGTAACCCCATCAATATTACACCTGTAGCAAGAAGAAGAATTTCATCCTTGTCTCCCTTTATTTTGTCTGTTAAATAGCCCATTGGAATCTGAAATAAAGATCTCGTAAAGAAGTAAATAGAAGTTCCAATTCCAACGAATTTTATTGCTTCAACACCTAATTTCTGTGAAAGATAAATTCCAGACAGAGCAGAGATTATTAGAAAGGGTCCCCAAGTAAACATATCAGCAAGGGTAAGTAATATTACAGTATTATTTCTCCCCTCCTTTTTTAATTTAGACATATATAATAAGATAGCTTGTTGGAAAATATTTATCAATATGCTAAATTGAATTATGAATCTGCCCTATTCTGAATATCTTAATATTGCTCTATTTCTTTTCTCTTCCATTATTCTTTTTCTTTTTGCAATAGATAGTCTCGGAAAGGAGCTTTTAGATTTGGCAACAGAAAATTTTAGGAGAGTTGTATCCAAGCTTGCAAAAAATCGTTTATTTGGAGCATTAATTGGTGCTATTAGTACTGCTATTGTTCAATCAAGCACTGCAATTACTACAGTGGCGATGACACTAGTAAATACTGGAGTAATCTCTTTTCATCAAAGCTTAGCAATAATATTTGGAAGTAGTATTGGAACAACCTTAACAGCTCAACTTGCTTTGTTGTCATCGACGCCAATTGCACCAATACTTTTGATAGTTGGATTTCTTCTTAAATTCCTTCCCAAAAAATTTCGATTGGCAAGTAAGCCTGTTTTCTTAATGGGCTTTGTACTTTTTTCGTTAAATCTTTTAACAATTTCAATAGAACCTCTAAAAAGCAATCCAGCTTTTCTATCTGTTTTTTCTTCCTTATCTTCGCCAATTCTTGCTTATATTATTTCTTGCTTTTTTACTGTTTTAGTTCATTCAAGTTCCATTACTTCTGGGATAATTGTTGTTTTAGCAGCCCAAGGAGTTATTTCAGTGGAAATGGCAATCCCAATGATTTTAGGTGCAAACCTTGGAACGGCAATAAGCTCATTAATTGTAATTTCTGATTTCTCTGTTTTTGCGAAAAGAGCTGGGTATGCCAATATACTTTTTAAAGCGATTGGTTCAATTTTCTATCTTCTTTTCGTTGGGGAATTTATTCAACTATTAAGAATTCTTACCCCTAATTTGGGTCAACAAGTTGCTTTAGGCCATCTGCTTTTCAATTCTTTAAATACTTTAGCATTTCTTCTTTTACTTGATCCTTTCGAGTCATTAATGAAGAAGTTAGTCCCAGGAGATGAAGAGGAGGTTCTTTTTCAGACGAAATATATTGAAGAGGCCGATTCTAAAAAGCTTTCTGAAAGTTTTGAAGATATTAAAAAAGAGATTGGCCATTCCATTGAAAATACTATTCGAATATATAAAAAAGCGCTAATGTTGTATTACAATCCTTCCCAAAAGATTGTTATTGAGTTGAAAAAGTTTGAGACCCTTAATGACTATTTAGATGATGAGATAACAAAGGCACTCCTCTCAACAACAGAAACACGGCTTTCTAGAAAATTAGCAAAAGCTTCAGTATTGTACGTTAAAATATCAAATACCATTGAACAATTAGGTGATTTGGGAAGTGATCTGAGTAAAGTATTTACAAGAATGCATATGCTCGATATCTCTCCAGATGAAATCCCTATAGGGAAACTTACTGAGATTTTTAATTTGCTTATTAATTTATTTAAAAGTATTGAGTCCCAGATTAATCATCCGAAGGAATCAGAGTTACTTGAAATCAAATTAAAAGAAGAAGAGATTTATGGAATTATTAATGATGAATTTAATATACATGTAAGAAAGTTACAAGAGAGTCAAACTTATCATGGGAATATTTTTGTAGATGCCATATCAATCATTGAACTTTCAGTATCAAAAGTTCGTGAAATTAGAAAATTACTTCTCAAATATGTAAGAGAATTTAATTAAGAAGGTTATAGAATATTCACTTCTGGTATCAGCTCAACCCTAAAATTCTTTTTAACATCCTTTTTCATCTTATCGGTGAATTTTTTTACTTCAACTCCCGAAGCTTTCATATTTGTTACAACGCAAAGAGCATGCTTCTCATAAACTCCTACATTTCCTTCCCACCTACCTTTCCATCCGAGCTCATCTAAAAGTCTTCCTGCAGGAATCTTTACATATTCTTCATCTTTGGAAGAATTTTTTTGCTTGGTAAAGTTCTCAACAGGGTATGCTTGTAAGTCAGTAATTTTTTTTGACAGCTCTAAATACTTCTGTTTGGGAACAATTGGATTTTCAAAAAAACTTCCACATGTCCCACACTCATCTACATTTGGTAATCTTTTACTCCTTTGTTTAATAATTGCTTCCATTACATCTTTGATCTCATATGGTTCTTTTGCAAAAGACTGTAATTCTTCTAAAATTGAACCGTATCTTCCTGCTCTCTCGTGATAGCTAAGTTCAAACTCCTTTGTATGCTTTTTCAAACGGAAAGTTGCGGATGTAATCAATATTCTGTTTCTCCAAATGTTTTTAAAATTGCTTCTTCGGTATTCATATCCGCACTCTGAAGGTAAATAGGTATTTCGTTCATTTGTTTCTAAGTTCACAGTATCAATATTCATTAGTGTATCAGTAATATTCTGCCCATATGCAGAGATATTTTGGGAAACTGCTCCTCCAATTGTTCCTGGAATCATTACAAGGTTCTCAATCCCTGCATAATTATTTGCCACACACCATCTCACAAATTCGTCCCAAATCTCTCCACTTCCAACTTGAATGTCAACATACTCTTCCGTTTCATTTATTATTGATTTCCCTTTTAAATCGGGTATTAGTACAATCCCATCCCAATCGTTAAGCAAAAGTGTATTACTTCCACCACCCAAAATTAATATTTTCTCATTTTTAATAATCTCGAGATTCTCAGCAATTTGTTTGAGATTGTTTAGGAGAAGAAAATACTTTGCTTTAGAATCAATTCTGAATGTATTGTATTTTTTTAGAGAGATATTTTTTCTAATATTCATTTCTTGGAAATTATTTAATATATTTTCTTGGAACTCTCTCAGTTACATTGCTTAAGAGATCCCACATTGATCTTTCACTTCTCTTTGAAACATCATGCAAGGAGATTCTGTCTCCCCACAATTCTACTTCATCTCCCACATATCCCTCCCCGTCAATGCCAAGGCTTGCCATGCATTGATCCATACAAATTCTTCCAATTACAGGATACTCCTTCCCATTTAATAATATAATTCCTCTGTTACTTAGTGAGCGAGGGTATCCGTCTGCATAGCCTACAGGAAGTGTAATAATTCTTTCTTGAGACTTAGTAATATATGTATTTGCATAACCCACAGGACTTCCTTTTTGTAAAACCTTAAAATACAATACTTTTGTTTTAAATTGCATCATGGGTTTTAGTAGACTTTGAATATCTTTGTTTAAAGAGTATCCATACATCATTATCCCTGGTCTTACCATTGTGAAAAAGGATTCTTCTAATTCCCGCGAAATTGCACCACTATTTGCGAGATGTATTAATGGGGGTAAAGAAAAATATTTTTTTACATATTCTAAAACGGTATTAAATCTCTCAAGTTGTAAATCAGTAAACGATGGGTTGTCATATGAATCTGCGAAATGTGAGAAAATCCCAACTATTTCAATATTAGGAAGTGAAAAAGCTTTCTTTAAAAATTGCTCCTTTCTATCCCATTGAACACCAATCCTTCCCATCCCTGTATCGATTTTTAGATGTACTCTAGCTTTAACATTTAATTTTTGTGCAGCAATTGAGATGTTCTCTAATTTTTCTATGGAAGATCCTGTAATATCAATATCATTTTGCAGGAAAAGAGAAATCTGATTATTATCGATTGCTCCAAGAACAAGTATTGGAATTTTTATGCCTTTTTTCCTTAACCACAAAGCTTCTTCAATATAGGCGACTCCAAGATAGTCTAATTTCAATTCTTCTAATTTCTGGGATATTTCAACAAGTCCATGCCCATATGCATTCGCCTTAACAATTCCAAGAATTTTTCTACTTCCAACGATGTTTTTTATGACAGAGATATTATTCTCTAGATTGGATAAATGTATTTCAGCTCTAGTTGGTCTATTTTTAAACAGATTACTATTAAACATCAGTATTATTCTACTATCTTGGACTAGACTTGTTAAGGATGGTAAAATATTTAAGTAAAGTTAAATTATTATTTCAAAAAATATGGGATATGTAGGGAATATTGAAGAGATTACTGAGCAGAATAGTAATTTCAGAAAAGTTGTTTTTACTGGTAACCATTTACAGTTGGTTGCTATGTCTTTAAAACCTGGTGAAGATATTGGAGAAGAAATTCACCCAAAAGTAGATCAATTCTTTAGAGTTGAAGAAGGAGAAGGAAAGGTAATTATGGATGGACAGGAACAGGCATTTTCAGAGGGTTTTGCAATTGTTGTTCCATCTGGGACATTGCATAATATTATTAATACGTCACTCACTGAGGAGTTAAAGTTATATACCATTTACACTCCAGCTAATCACATTGACGGAACAGTTCATGCTTCAAAAGAAGATGCAATGAACGACAAACAGGACGAGGCTTTCTCTGAAAAGGTAAATGCATAGGAAATAAGCAGTGGGACTACCTTGAAAAATTCATGTGGTAGTCCCACTCTTTTGCTGTTTAAATTCAATGTTGGGCTTTGTCTCCGTTTGTTCTTTTAACACACGGTTTTTGTTTTTCTCTTTCCAAATTTTTACTTTCAATCCTTGTTGCCTTATCTGGCTTCTTTTTCACTAATCGCTCCTTTCCCGAGGATTAATATTCAAAGAGTGAGTAAATAGATAAAAAGTATTTTAAACAGCCACTTATTATAATAAATGGATTGAACAAACGCAAACTATAATGCTTTCATAAATTATGATAAAATTAAACATATGAAAGAAAGAGATTACCCTTTAGATATTCTAAAAAGTATTGCCATTGTGCTAATGTCATCTGTTCACGTCAACTCTCTTCTTCAAGTTAATTCAGGCATATTAGATAAAATTACATTTCTTGGGGCAACTGTTTGTTTCTCTGTTTTTCTTTTTGGTATTGGCTTTGTTGCCGGTAAAAAAATTGATAATGTAGAAAAAGATTCTTGGAAGAAGGTTTTACACAAGATATTGTTAATTTATGTTTGCTATTTGGTCATTGGTATCGCTTCCTACTTTATTTCTAAGGGACAATTGTCATTTGTATCAATTTATAATATTGCCATACTAAATAATCTTCCTGAGTACTCAGAATTTCTAATCTCCTTAATCTTTTTTACTCTTCTTACTCAATTAATTCATAAACCTTTACAAAAGCACATAAGCAAGCCATATTTATTAATTGAAATATCTATTTTACTTTTTATTGTTGGTAGTATATTAAGTACATTTGAATTATCAAATAGTGTCTTAATTTGGTTGCAAAAACATTTAGTAGGTTCTCAAAATGGGACTCATGTATTCCCAATACTTCAATATATGCCAATATATGTTATGGGAATTTTGTTTGCTAAATACAGATCAAAAATTGTATATTTTTGGGTATTCTCCTTATCTTTTCTCCTTCTGGTAATTTTAATGGCACTAGGAGCTCCTGGGTGGTATAGATGGCCTCCATCTCTAAATTTCCTTCTTTATGGTGTAATATTCATTTCATTGCTTATGTTTGCTTTTCAGTTTGTTAAAAGAAATCGCATAATTGATTTTTTTAATAAATTTGGAAGGAATCCATTACTCTCAGTTGCTCTTATCACTATACCAAGTTTTGTTCTTGCATACTTTTTAAATACTCCAATTAAGTCTGATCTAATTCTTTGGGGAATTAATCTAGGTGTACTTCTCTTCGCCTCCATAACTCTCTTTTTCCTAAAAAAGTAATTTCATGGTATAATATACTATGGGACATAATAATGAACAGAAATTTACAACTTTTTTTCTTTTAATCCTAATATTGGCTTTGAGCATTGGCGTATTTACAATTTTCAAAAATAATTTTGATGCTCAGTATAAAGCCAAAAAAGAAAGTTCCCAAGAGGTTAAAGGGGATGCCAAAAGTGTGGATTGTGCTACAATTCAACCTTTAGTCCAGAATGTAATAGAAAACTCTTCATTGCCAAGAAAATGGTATTTAAAAGAGAGTGTTAAAGGAACAACTCAATCAGAAATTCTTTTTGATGTAGTAAATTCATCAATTCAAGATACCGATTTAGAATTCTTTACTTTAAAGTATGCTGTTGATAAAAGTGAGAATTTTAAGGAGATGGAATACAGTAAAGCTCAGAAAAAATGGTTGGGGAAAATAAATTTAGATGAATTAGAAGTTGGGGAGCATTTAATTAAGATATTTTCTGATATTAATGGTTGTGATTTTGCTTATGCCAAGGAGCTACCCTTTACTTTATCATATCCTGTGTTTGTTACTTGGACTTTAGACTGGGAGGGAACAGATGTAAAAAACAGTAATTTAGATAGTATTGTTGAAATTTCTTCAAAATATGAAATTCCAGTAACGCACTTTTTTAATCCATATATTTACTACTCTACTTCAGAGAGTAGATCAAAGTATATTACCAATTGGATAATTAACAGGAAAAATTTGGGTGATAGTGTTGGCTTACATTTACATATGTATGACAAATATGTTACTGCTGCAGGTGTTACCCCAGTAGAAGTTAAATGGGGATACAATGGATACGGGGAGGGTTATGATGTGCCCACTTTAGAATACAGTTATTCAGAGTTTAGAAAGATCCTTTCACTTGCAAAAAGCGATTTCCAAAGGAATGGGTTGAGCAACCCTATTCTTTACAGGGCTGGTGGATGGTTTGCGGATGGAGAGATCCTTAAAGCGCTAGAGGATTCTGGTTTTGTGGCTGATTCTTCTGGGAGGACATCATATGTAATCGGTACAAACAAATTAGTTGGTCCTTGGAAGCTAAGTACTAATACACAACCCTACAAATTAAATATGAAAGATCAAAATGATACCCAAAATGGTGATTCCAAATTATGGGAGATCCCTAATAACGGCTTAGATTCTTGGTCTTTTAATGCGAAACAAATGATTTCAGCTTTCACAGAAAATTACTCTACTGGTGTAAGCCAAAATACAAAAGTTGTTACATATCTAAGTCACCCTCAAGGTTTTGAGCATGACTACTCAATCTTAAATGAGGTATTTACCTATATATCAGAATTTAGTTTTAATACTGATTCAGGTCCTGTAATTTTTGTTACAATTGACAAGCTTCCAATGTTATCCGAAAATAGATAATTATGGATATAGAAAAAATTGCAGGTTCTCTTAATGGTTACCTAAGTATTTACGGGATAAGGTTTCTTGTTATATTCTCTACTCTCTTTTTTATTTCCGCCTTATTTATTATTAAAAAATTTTTATCCAAGTACTCTTCGTTAAAACCAATTCTGCTAATTGTAATTTTCTTAGTAATAATAATTTTAGGAGGGCTACCTTTTATTTATTATAAAATGCCTTTAGAGAAATCAAATATTATTTCTGTTCTACTAACTCTTCTCCCCTTACTATTTCTTTTTTTTGCCTTCATTTTTAACAGATTATCAGTTAATTCCATTTCAAAAGGTAAGAAAATCTTTAGCATATCAAGTTTTATATCAATTTCCTTAACTGTCTGCGCATTAGTTTTCGTTCTCTTTGTCTCTCTTTTTGCAAGACCCTATGTCTCATTAGCTGGTCTACAGGAAGATACAGTGATTGAAGAAGATAGTAGCTTTAAAATGAGATTGACGGTTCCTGTGATGAAGGATTCTCTTAATGTGGTTATTTCTCCACAACAGGAGATAGAAATTAAATATGACTTTGTTGCTAATTCTAACCATTGGATTGATGGATTTGAGGTTGTACCAACTGAAAATTGTCCGGCAGATTCAAAGATTGTTGTTTATGTAGTTGGTCTCTCAAGTATGTTTCCAGGAAGCAAAGTACACGAGCAGAGTTTAGAGTTCCTTGCGCCGACACTCCCTAATATTAGCAGTACAAATTTTGATGGTATAACTGAAGAGGTAAATGTAGAAAAAGATTTAGAAATTCAGTTGGATAAAAGCAATGTTATCTCTGCGAAGTGGAGCATTGAAATTGAGCCGCCTGTTGAGAATGATGTAGAAATTAATGGAGATAAAATAAATGTGAATTTCAAAAGTTTGGCACAGGGGACATTGTATTCCGTAAAGATTTTTAGAGCCAACAGAATATACAATGCAAAGACTAAGAAAGAGGTGTCAATTCAAAATCAAAAGCTGATAAAAGAGTTTTCATTTAAAACGATAAGTCCTCCAGGAATAAAAAGTTTTAATTGGGATAATATTTCTTTACCAAATTCAACTCCATTAGTAGTTGAGCTGTCCGATTATGTAAATTTAGAAACTTTTACAAATCTATATAAAATTGAACCAAGCATTCCTCATTCGATTTCTATTGGAACTAATGGAAGTTCTTTTATTCTTTCCCCTAAAGGGGGATTTGCCAAAGATACTAGATATACACTGTCTTTTTTGAAAGGATTAAAAACTAGAAGTGGAGGTTTTTTTGAGCAAGATGTTCCTGTAAGCTTTAGAACTGCGGGATTGGTAAAAGTAATTACATTTTCACCTAGAAATGGTATTTATGGTGTGAAAAGGGATACAAACAGAATATCAGTTGTATTTGACCAGCCGGTTGATAAAGCATCTGCTGAGACAAGATTTAGAATGGAACCAAACATCTCAGGGACTTTTTCTTGGAATGGAAATACTATGATCTATACATTAAGTAATTCCCTTGATTTTTATACTAAATACACGTTGTCAATTCTTCCGGGAGTAGTATCTGTATATGGGATTGACTCGAATCAAACATTTTCTTCCTCATTTACCTCAGAAGAACAAATTGTGATTTTAAATGTTCCTCAATACTACCAACCTAGGGGTTTTGATTGCAATCTATATTCTGCAAAAATGGCTTTGGCCTACAGAGGAGTTTCTGTTTCGATTGAAGGTGCGAAGGCCAGTATTGGAATAGGAGAAGATCCAAATTCTTCCTGGGTCAATGAATACGGAACACATTGGGGGCCTCTTTCAGCTTTTGTGGGCTCATATAGACCTGTGTCAGTTAGAAGTGGATGGAATGCTGCAGGGTTAGCAGAAGAAATTGTAAAAGGAAA
>Ga0209510_1001705_pt1 | contig 24100 bp, 15 predicted proteins | sample BiotimSIPDNA_FD_185749 | JGI IMG/M metagenome (GOLD analysis project Ga0209510, IMG submission 185749) | Anaerobic biogas reactor microbial communites from Washington, USA - Biogas_R1 time_0 SIP DNA (SPAdes) (version 2) | ecosystem: Engineered > Bioreactor > Anaerobic > Unclassified | place...
TTTTCATAAAACTTATGGAAGACAAGTGCCTTACTGTCTAACGTCCACTAAAGTCCACTAACGTCTACGTCCATCGTCTACTAACGTCCATTAAAGTCCACTAACGTCCATTGTCCACTGTCCACTGTCCACTAACGTGCCTTACCCGAGGCGTTTGGCTCCGCAGCTTGTGGAAATCACGAGTATCAATCGGCGACCGATTGTCATTAAAATTATATATGGCCATAACAATAACTTGCTCTGCCTGGAAAGGACTCCGCCATGACTCGTTTTTTCTGTATTGGCATGTTAACGCTTTTTTTCGGGAGCGTTCTTTTTGCCGATGCGTTGCCGGATTTAACTCAATTCACTGCTGTCTCTCAAAAACAGGTTTTCCTTGAGGACTTCAACGCCGGCGCCGACCGTTGGCAGCTCGGCTCAAACTGCCATATCGTTCCGGAAGGTCGCGACGGCACGCCAGCCCTGTTCATGGAACGCACCGAACCTGGCAACTACCAATCAGCGCTGGCCTCTCTGCCGCTCCAATTGATTCCCGGCTGCCGCTACCGCTGCACCGCCTGGTACAGGACCGAAGACTTGCCCGACAAGACCAATATCTTGGCTCCTTGCATTGAATACCGCGAAAACAACGTCTACAAATGGATGAAGAACCTCCAGGCCCCAGCCTCCCGGGAATGGAAGCAGGTCAGTCTTTATTTCTCAGCCACCGCTGAATGCAACCTGCTCCTCCGCCTGTTCTACAACCTGACCGGCAAAGTCTGGTTTGACGACCTGGAGATCACCACTGCCGAACAAGCTGCCATCTACCCTCTTAAGCCCATGTTGCAGCACCTTGGCCCAGAAGGAGATGTCCTGCTCCAATGCGCTGACAACGAGCAGCTGCAGCAGCGCCCCGGCGATTTCCAGCTGTTCTTCGAATGCCCTGAAATTGGCCTGAAAACCGCCAGACCCCTGAACGACCGCGGCCAAGCCGCTATCCGCCTCGGCCCCCTGGCTGACGGCGAATACACCTGCCAAGCCTACCTGCTGGACAAGCGCGACAAAATCATCCTGACCCAAGACACCTTCACCTGGTTCCGCCGCGCTGACCTCAAACCCGCACCGGGCCAGGCGACGCTGGACGAACACGGACGCTTCCTAGTCGATGGCAAGCCCTTCCTGCCCGTAGGAATCTATGTGACTTGGATACGCACGCTCACCGACGTGAAGCGCGTGGCTGAAGGCGGCTTCAACTTCATCCATTCCTATACCGCCGCCCACCTGAACATCAAGAAAGAAAACGAGTTCAATGGTCTGCCTGCCCAGGAAATGCACGGCGGCGCAAAAATGGGGACGCCGGAATGGGCGGAGAACGTCCGCCGCTCGCTGGACCTCTTGCAGCAACATGGCTTGAAGCTGATGTCGTTTCCTTGCCGCGACGAATTCCGACATCCGACCGCCCTGGCCGCCTACACCGCCGATGAACGGCCAGTCTCCGAAATCCCGCGCCTCCGAAAGCTCCGCAGCGACTATGCCCGCACTTTCCCGCTCTCTCCTGTCGTGGCCTTGACCTGCGAAGCCGACGATGTCGGCCAATACGCCCGAGCCGCAGACCTGGTCGGCGTCGACCCATACCCCGTGACAACGGAAAAGTCGCGCGACATGGCCGCCGCCCAGAAGTTCATGGACAATCTATCGCGGGATAACATCCCCTTCATGTATGTGCCCCAGGCTTTCAACTGGGGCGGACACAGAACCGACGATTTCAGCAAATACGTCTATCCTTCCGAGGAGCAGATTCGCTCCATGACCCTGCTGGCCGCCATCTACGGCTGCCGATGCTTCTGCTTCTACAGCTACACGACCATCTTCGAGCGCACGGAGCTCAAGGCGCCTGGCTCTGCCGTCAAGTTCTGGCCGCGGGTGACCGCCGTGGCGCGGCTGCTGCGTGAACTGGAACCGTGGCTGCTAAGCCTGGAACAGGCACCGGAAGTGACTTGCACCCTCCAGAAAGACTCTGTTGTCAAAGCCAGAGCCTTTGCCGCTGACAACGAAGTCCGCGTGCTGATCACTGCCCAGGGGCCAGGAGAGGCCCAGGCGGAATTGACCATACCAGGCTGCCCAGACCTGAAATCAAAATACGGCCATACCACCAACCTGGGAAATGGCCGCTACCTCTTCACTGCCACTGACATCGCCTCAGATATGCTGACGACCGGCAAGGAACAAAGATGAAAACGCGACTCTGCTTTTGGCTCTGGCTAGGCCTTTTGACTGCCAGCAGCATGTTGTCTGGCGACGAACTGGCGATTGACGGCAATTTTTTGCAGTTGAATGAGGACGGCAAGCCTACGGAATGGGTCTTGCATGGATGGGAAGGCTTCCAGCCGTTTGCAACCCTGGCCGTAGTGCCGCAAGCCGACCAGGGCGCCAATGCGATCAGGATATCCGAGGCAACCGCTGCCTCTGGCGCCTGCGTCCGCACCGCCAAGCGATTTCCCGGCAAGTCAGGCGACCGCCTGCGCATTCAGTTTCGCGCCTGCGGGGTTGGCCAGCTTGGGGTTGGAATGTACTATTACACCGAGCGCGGCGAATGGAATCAGACCTCGGCGTTTCACCCGGTCACCCTGCGCCCGGGATGGCAAAGCCACGTCGTCACCATGGAGTTAGGAAATGGCTCGACCGGGGAAACCGGCGCCTTCAACTGCTGCTTTTCCATCAAGCGAGGCATGGAATTCGAATTGGCCTCGGTCAAAATCTGGCAGGAGTCCGGCGCTATCCGCGGCAACCTCAACCTGCCTGAAGAGTGGACTGTCTTTGCGCCGGTGGATCGCTTTTTGCAACCGACGGCAGCTGAGCTTCTCGCCATTCCTGCGAACTTCGGCGGCGCAGCTGGTCAGACCGTCAGCTTCCGCGACCACACCATTGACCTGGCGCCACTGGTTGGCGGACCGGGCAAGGAGAAAAGCGCCTGGCTGTTTGGCGAACTCACCAGCCCGATTGAGTGCGACTACACCCTGGGTGCCGCTGCCGACTGGTGGATGGAGATCTATCTGAACGGCAAAAAGATCATCGATACCATGGACAAAGGCAATGACAAGTCACCTTACGCCATTGACAACCACGTCGTGACCACCCGCTTGCAGAAGGGTCGGAACATCCTGGCCGCACGGGTCGTCACCGGCGCTGCCAGCTCCATCTTCATGCTGGGCGGCCCCAATGACTTGCGCAACATCCGCTCCAGCCTCAAAATCAACCGCATCGCCTGGATCGAAGACTTCAACGGCCCAAAGCCCTCCTGCCGCAGCAGCGCCCCGCCGGAACTCATCCAAGGCAATCCGACCCCCGGTCTCCTCACCGTCACCGGCCAGGCCGTCTATACGACTGCTGACACCGTCACCATCACCCCGCCCGAGTTGCCGTGGGCCTGGCCAGGCAACGACGACTTCTGGGCAGCCTCAATCCGCATCCAGGGCTTTGGACAGACCCCGGAAACGCGACCCAACGCCAATTTCGCCCTGAACCTGACTGCTGACAACGGCCGACAATTGGCCATGCGCCTGGAACACCAGGCCGCCAGCGACCAGCTCCGAATCGTCATAGCGCAAGACCAGGAAATCTTAGCAGAGCAGGAATTGCTCTATCAGCTGCTGCCGGCTGACTTCATTATCGGCGTCAACCAACGCGGAGAAGTCATCCTCTCAATCAACAGCCTGGTGGACAGCAGTTCAACCGTGCTCAGCAGCCAGGCCGCCATGCTCTTGGACGCCGCAAGCCTGCAAGCCAGTCTCACCCTCAAAGCCACGGGCGCTCAACCCGCCCAAATCGTCATCGACAACTTCATCATTGGACAGGCTACGGCCGGCGATGGCTTCCCGGAAGTCCCCTTCCAGATCGAACGAGCCAAGACCTTTGATCCGGTCCAAGCCGGCTGGAAACTGGCGTTTTCAGACGAATTCAACGACGGCAAGCTGGACCTCGACAAGTGGTACTTTGTGGAGCCGGGCCAGGAGGATCGCATCCATTTCGAGGATGGCAAGCTGGTCATCACCGCCGACTGGAATGACAAGAAGACGAACGTTCGCAGCGCCAGCCTCTACACCCACCAGGAATTCCTGTACGGGTACTTTGAAGCGCGCATCCGTTTCCGGCACGAGCATGGCTGGTGGTCGGCCTTCTGGCTGTGTTCAGCCGGGGGGCCGTCCAACCCGTTCCATGATGGCTTAGAAATTGACATCTACGAGGACTACTACCTGCGCTCCAAGGAGCCAGGCGGCGAACCACGACGGATTCTCGACCACAACTTGCATCTCTTTGCCGGCAGCGTGCTGAAAAGCTGGAACTACCGCTCAACCCTGCCCGGCAGCCTTGACGACTACTACGTCATCGCCTGCAAATGGACGCCGTTTGAAATTTCCTATTACCTGGATGGGCAGTTGATTACCAGCTCCGCCACTGTCAACCACAGCCCCTACGATTCGGTCACTTACGACGCCATCCACCATGCGGCTGGCGCATCCCCGCTGCGCGCCATCCTGAGCGGCTGCTGCAGCAGAGCCGGCGGTGACCCGGCGTTTGGCAACTTCCCGGAAGACTTCCGCATCGACTACGTGCGCATCTACGAGTATCCCGACCAGGACAGCCCCAAGGTGACCATGACCTCGGTGTCAGAATCAGACTTCATGCTCCCGCCGGGAACCAGGCTGCGCTTTTCCGCCCAGGCCGAACCCTCCCCGCAAAGCCAGGCGCCCATCCAGGCCGCTTACCTGTTTGACAGCGGCTTTCTCCTTGACTACAAAACCAAGCCGCCGTTTGACTTTGAAGTGTTCCTGACCAAGGAGTATTACGACACCACCCGCTATGTCGCACCTGGGCGCGCTGGTCGCCGCCTCGAATTCGGCCCAACCCTGCACGCTTACAGCGTCTTTGTCCAGGATGCCAACGGACAAGTCGCCCACACAACCCCAGTGCTGAAGTTCATCAAGCCGACGACTGCCAGCACGCCCTACCTCGGCAAGCCCCAAATCATTCCAGGACGTCTGCTGCTCCCGCATTACGACGAGGGCGGCCCGCAAGTAGCTTACGTTGACAGCACTCCGGAAAACGTCTCTGACAAGAGCGGCACTTTCCGCCCAGGCGAACAAGTTGACGCCACCAAAAGCGTGGTTGCCGTCGCGTCCTGGGAATGGCTGAAGTACACGGTCGAGGTGGAAACGGACGGCGTCTACCAGGCGACATTGCGCTACGGCACGCCTCGGCGCAACCTCCGGCCCTTGCTGCTGCTGGTCGACGACGTCATCGTCGGGGAATTCTCCATCCCGCCGCACGAGTTCCCCGATTACCGTACTGCCACCGACTCTGTGCTCGCTAATCTGCGCCTGACTGCGGGCCGTCATGTCCTGACCTTGATCCCACAGTCTGGCGCCAATCTCGCCTACATCGACTTTACGGTCGCCAAGCCCTGAGCAGGGCTTTTGAAAAACAGAAGGCAAGAACGTACAACAGCCAGCACAGCATGCCCAATCGCCAGACTAAGGAGGCTGCCGAGACACGGATTGAAGCCATCTTTCCGGGGTCATGCAGATAAGGCTGTCGAAGTTCAAGCTCATAACTACGGAAACTGATAACAGCAGTTTCAATTCCTTAACCAAAAACGTCAATCACCCAAAGGAATGTATGCCATGAAAGACAATTACACCCACATTTGCATTGTTCTCGATGCCTCTGGCTCTATGGAAATTGTCGAGAGTGACACGAAAGGAAGCTTCAATACTTTCATCAAAGAACAGCAAAATGTACCCGGCGAGGCCACGTTGGATATATACCAGTTTGCTGACACATCGAAAAAAATTGTCGACTTCGTAAATTTAAGCCAATTGCAGAAAAACCTTATGGACTATTACCGCTGCGACGGCCGCACTGCGCTCAATGACGCTGTTTGCCAGGCTATTGACGAAACCGGCAAAAAGCTGGCATCCATGCGCGAAGAGGAAAGGCCGTCAAAAGTCCTTTTTGTAATTCTGACCGATGGTGAGGAAAATGCATCAAGAAGTTTCACGAATAGAGATGTCAAGAAGCGCATTCAACACCAGACCGACGTCTATAAATGGGGCTTTGTCTTCCTGGGCGCCAACCAGGACGCCTTTGCCACCGGCCAAGAAATGGGAATCGCAAGCAGCATGTGCCTGAACATCAATACTGACTCTGCGGCAGAAGTACAGCGCACCGGCCGCATCCTGGGACGCGCTGCCACCAACTATCGCGCAGCAGCGCCGTCTGTCATGGAGTCAGCCATTAATCTGTCAGCCATTGCTGATGAAGTGGACGCCGAAGAAAATAAGTCCAATTCAACCACAAAGAAAAAGACCCGCAAAGGTAAATAAAGCCCACAACTGATGAAGAGAGCGCAGAAGAGATGAAGAAGCCCACAACGTTCGTGGTGGTCTGCATGCTTCTCACCGCATTGCTTACAGGGTGTGGCACCTTTCTGACTCGCACGGGAAATCAACCATTCGGCGCATACCCGTATCATGCTGTCGGTATAGACGTGATCGTGGTTGCTTATGAAAAAACGGTGAGTTACAAGGCAGTTGCTTTCATCAGCATACCATTCGATATAGTTCTGGATACCATCCTCCTTCCGCCCGACTTATACTTCATAATCGTGGAGGGAGAGAAGAAGGATGGTTACTCGGGCCACTACTTCGGCTTCTAAGAATGCATGATTGAGAAACCGAACCAGAGCGTCACAGTTTTTTTCGCCTTTCTGGAGCCGACAATTTGATCGTTTCTCCAGGACTGCCGCATCATGGTTCTGCCATCGCAACGCACCGAAATCATCTGACGATTAGCGAATAACTCCAGTTTCCTTCCACACAGCCGCAGGTTCCGCAAGCGGATATACTCCGCTGGCGCGAGTACATGCGGTGTAGTCTCCAGAGAAAAGTCCGGAAGCATTTTGATTCCGAACATTCCAAACTCAATTATTGAGTTTGGCTGAAAAACAAAGCCTCAAACGGTACCAAGAGGCACCACTTGAGGCTTTTTCCTGTTTAAATTGGCGGAGAGGGGGGGATTCGAACCCCCGGTAGGCTTTTAAACCTACGACGGTTTAGCAAACCGCTACTTTCGACCACTCAGCCACCTCTCCGATGGTGAACAGCCTTAATAATATGCCCCTTGAATCGTGTTTGGCAAATCAGAAAAGAGAAAAAAGCGTAATGGGTGCAATCGGTGACCGATTGACACCCGGAGTTCCGGTAAGCTGCAGAGCTAGGGTGCCCCGGGTAAGGCGCTTTAGTGGACAGTGGACGCAAGTGGACTTTAATGGACATCAGTAGACGATGGACTGTGGACAGAAGTGGACTTTAGTGGTGAGTGGACGTGGACGGAAGTGGACTTTAGTGCCGGACGCACCGCCCCTCGCCCCTCGCCCCTCCGTCCAGTGTCGGCACTTTAGTGCCGGACGCACCGCCCCTCGCCCCTTTCCTGAGACCGCAGCTTCTCGGAACCCCTCGCATCAATCGATGACCGATTACAGATTTTGCGCAAGAGAGGCAAGCTCCTGCAAGTACTTTCCTGCAAGTTCGGGCTATATTATGACTGCCGCGAGGTTAGCCTCAACCAGGCCTTCTCTCGCCGCCCGCCCACAACAACGCAAAATCTCTCCCTGATTGACGATATCATGATATCCAGTTTCGATCCAGCCTGCACCTGGTGGCTGATAGCCCTATGGCTGCTGCTCATGCTCGCCTTGGCCGCCTGGACATACAGACGTCTGCATGCGCATGTCCAGACCTCCTATCGCTTGCTTATGCTGGGTTTGGAAGTCGCCCTTATTCTGCTTGGTCTGATCCTGCTGGCTCAGCCTCTCCGCACCGTCAAGCGCCCAGAGCCAGGTTCATTCCGAATCGCAGTTCTGGCTGACCAGTCGCTCAGCATGAACACCCAGGACGGCAACCAGACCGAAAGCCGTCGGCAAATCTTAACCCGACTACTGAATCGCGAAGTGACGCCGCTGCAACGCCTGTCTGCCCAGGGTCGGCTGGATGTGCACGGCTTTGCCGATGACTGCCAGCCAGTCATCTACGACGGCAACACGCCCTTGCTGGAACCCCTGCCAGGACGGACGCCCCTGGGTCCGACCCTGCGCCAATTCCTGAACCAGGATGTCGCCGCACCGCTGGGGGCGGTTCTGATGATGTCCGATGGACGAAGCAATGCCGGCGAGCCGACCATGGAAGTGGCCAAGCTGTACCGCACCAGCGGCATCCCAGTGTCATGCGTCGGCATTGGCCAGGCCGGCGCCGCCCGTGACCTGAAAGTGCAGGCCGCTGCCGACGCCATTTTGGCCCAGCGCGACGACGATTTCACGGTCAGCGCCGTAGTTTCCAGCGCCTATACGACGCCGCAAACTGTGACCGTCAGCCTCCAGGAACACGGCGTCATTTTATCCACCCAGGAAATCACCGTCCCCCCAGGCCAGTCGGCCAATGTGACTTTCACCCATAAAACACCTGTCGCAGGCCACCACACGTATGCGTTCCGAATTGATCCGCCGGCTGACGACAGCCGGCCTGACAATGACCTGGACTTCATCAGCGTCAACGTGCAGGAGCCACCTGCCTTCCACATCCTCTATTTAGGCGGCGGACTCGACTGGGAATGGCGATTCCTCAATATCTACGCTCAAAGCAATGACCAAATCAACATTGCGGCCATCATCAAAACCGGCCCAGAGTCATTTTTTCTCGCTGGCATTCCCGAAGAGCCGGGACAGCCGCTCAAGGCATTCCCGTCCGACACAGCATTCTACGACAACTATGACGCTGTAATCCTGGACAGCCGGGCAACGGCGATGTTCAACGATGAGGCGGTGGCATCCTTGCGCGCTTTTGTCGAAAACAAAGGCGGCGGCATTTTACTGCGCGGCCCTGTTGACGCACTGCCAGCGCCGTTGCGGGACATTCTGCCGGTTCAGGACGTCCAACCTCTCCGGGCAACCCGCGAGACGCGTCCGATAGTCAGCCGCGACTTCATCTTTGCGCGCGACCTGGCCGGCACTCTGCGCTCTGCCCAGGGCATTTTTCTGCCGGCGGGCACACTCGTCCGACCGGCCATTGGTCTCAAGCGCGCGGCGCGGCCAGCGCTGACGCTTCCCGGCTTGCCGGAAGGCCAGGGCGTCTTGCTGGCAGGCATGGGCTTTGGAGCTGGCCGCTGCGCCTATCTCGGCCTTGAAAGCACCTGGCGCTGGCGTTTGAGTGCCACCAGCGGCCAACTGGCGCATGAGACATTCTGGAATCTCATCCTGGTCTGGCTCAGCGAAACCAGCAAACCGCGCGTCAAAATGCACGGCAGCGGCGCCAAGGCCGGTCTCGGCGAAGAGATGCGCCTTGACCTTGACGTGCTGGGAGACGACTTCCGTCCCGCCCCTGACGCACGCATCACAGCACTCATCCAGACGCCGGACGGCCAGACCCGCGAGATCGCCCTGGCGCCAGCCGATGAGGTGATTGGACGCTATGAAGCAGCCTACTACCCGACCGTGGCCGGAGAACATCGGGTTGACTATGACATCCGCCTGCCTGCCAGCCGCCTAACGCGAACCACCAGCTTTGTGGCGCGGCCAATCGGCGTAGAAGCGGAAAACACTGCCTTCAACGAAGAATTGCTGCGTGACCTGGCCAGAGTCACTGGCGGACGCTATTACACTCCGGAAGAATTCCTGGCGCAAGGACATTCCCTGCCGCTGTCACCGCTTCTGCCGATGCGGGAAGAAACTCGACCCCTGGCCTCCTCCTGGCTGCTCGTCGTACTATTCTGCAGCAGCGCACTGATCTTCTGGTGGCTAAGACGACGCATCGGACTGAAGTAATTTTAGGGGCGAGAGGCTGAATGATGAATGATGAATGATGAAGACGCATTTGCCATTCATAATTCATAATTCATAATTCATAATTCACAATTCATAATTCGTTAGGGGCGAGGGGCGAGGTGAGTTTGGGCTATGCTGTCCACTATGTCCACTCCCGTCCACTATATCCACCTTTGGCCTCCCCTACGCACACCGTCTCAAACAAACACGTCACCTCCAACTGGCCTCTAAAATCATCCCAACGAACAAAATTCAGATGATACTGCCAAACCTATTTGCAAAACCCTTGCTGAAAGCTATTTTTTCAGCGTGTTCAGACTTCAACCTATCCACCCAAGAGGGGGTCACCACCTAAATTCTGCTGTGCGAGGTCGCCGTCATGAATGAAACGCCGTCCTCTTCGTCCTCTTCTCACCGCGTCGCGATTGCCTTAGGCGGCAATCTTGGCGACACTGTGGCCTGTTTTGAGCGCGCTATGGTCTTGCTGGCGGCTGGCGGTGTGCGTAACATCCGGCAAGCACCTTTGTTCATCACTACCCCGGTCGATTGCGAGCCAGGCACGCCGGACTTTGTCAACAGCGCCCTCACCGCATCCTGGGGCAGCTCGCCTGAAGAGCTGCTGCGACTCTGCCAGACGATTGAACAGCGCCTGGGCCGACCCGCCAAACACAGCAGCCGGGAAAGTCGCATCATTGACCTCGACCTCCTCCTTTTCGACACTTTAAGCCTGGTTTCCCCAAACCTCACCATTCCGCATCCGCGGCTCCGTTCGCGTCGATTTGTCCTTGAGCCCCTGGCTCAAATTGCTCCGGACTGGCCCGTGCCTCCGGACGGCCAGACCGTGCAGCAGCTTCTGCTCCAACTGACCAGCTCCCCTTGACGGCCGCCATCGCAGCCGCGCCAGTTGGCGAGACACTGTCCCGAACAATACAACACCGCGCTGCGTCCTCGCTTTGCCACCTTTGCACTGCTACCATCCCTTTGCCAGGAGAACATCATGCGCACTCCGCAGCCTCTTTCGCTCGGCATCATCGGCATGACCGAGGGCAATGGCCACCCTTATTCGTGGAGCGCTATCTTCAACAACTATGACCGGGCAGCGATGACTGCGGAATGTCCGTTCCCAGTGATTCCCGCCTATCTCAACCGGGTTCCGCCGGAAACCATCGGCATTCCCGGCGCCAAGGTCACCTGCGTCTATTGCGACCGCCGCCAGGATGCAGAGCACGTCGCGCGCCTGTCGCGCATTCCCACCGTAGTTGACCGACCCGAAGACATGATCGGACAAGTTGACGCTGTCCTGATCGCTACTGACATCGGCGCCGAACACGTCCAGCGCGCCCTACCCTTCCTGGATGCCGACATTCCCGTCTTCATCGACAAGCCCCTGTGCGACAATCGCGACGACCTCGCCTTCTTCAGCGCCCGCGTCGCTGCTGGCGCACGCCTGCTCTCCTCCAGCGCCTTGCGCTACGCCAAGGAATTAGCGCCCTACTGCAACGGCAATTTCCATGAAATCGGCAAACCACTCTCCATCGTTTTAAGCGTCGCCAAAAAATGGGAGACCTACGGCATCCACGCACTGGAAACCGTGTATCCGCTGTTAGGGCCTGGCTTCGAAAGCATCCGCAACACTGGCAGCGAGCGCCGCAACATCGTCCATGTCAAACATCGTCTTGGCGTTGACGTCGTCATTGTCAACATCTACGACCAGCTGCATTCGGCTGGCATTCAAATCTGCGGCACTGAAGGCTGCCTCACTATTCGCCTGGCAGACACCTATTCGACGTTCCGAGCGCAGCTGGTCGCCTTTGTCAACTACCTGCGCAGCGGTGTCCGGCCATTTCCCTTCAGCCAGACTGAAGAGCTGATGCGTCTCGTCATCGGCGGCATTGAGAGTCGCCAGCAACACGGAAAGGAAATCATGGTATGAGCGTCTTGAGCAGTTTTTCTTTGCAGGGCAAGACCGCGCTTTTGACTGGCGGGGCTGGCTTGTACGGTCGCCAGATGACCCAGGCTTTGGTCGAAGCCGGCGCCACCACCTTCATCGCGTCCCGCAATCTTGAGCAGCTCACTGTCGTCGCGAACGAATACGGCGCCAAGGCCCTGGAGCTTGATCTGGCCAGCGAGACGTCCATCACCGCTGTCGTCAACGCCATCATTCGTCAGACCGGGCGCCTTGACATCCTCGTCAACAATGCCGTCACCCGCTGCGCTTGCAGTGGCGAAGCTATCAGCATGGCCGTGTTTGACGAAAGCCTGCATGTCAATGCCTCGGCGCTGTTTGTCCTCACTCGTCTGGCTGCCGAGGAAATGAAGAAGAACCGCAACGGCTCGATCATCAACATCGGCTCCTACATGGGCCTGCTGGGGCCCAATCCGGTCAACTACGTCGGCACAAATATGAAGACCAGCTCGCCGATTTATTTTTACGAAAAGGGCGGCATGGCCAACTTCACCCGCTGGGCGGCCAGCCACTACGGCGAATACGGCATCCGCGTGAACTGCATCAATCCTGGCGGCTTTTTCAACCATCAGCCCGAGGCTTTCGTGCGGCAATACAGCGCCAACACCATGCTGGGGCGGATGGCTAACGACACTGACCTCAAAGGCATTGTCGTCTTCCTGGCCTCGGAAGCTTCTGCCTACATCACCGGCGCCAACATCCCGGTCGACGGCGGCTATAGCGCTAAGTGAGTCCGCACGACCATAATGACGTTGGACGCAACGACGGCCTGTAGATAATCGCTGTTTTTTTACGTACTATACTCCTATCCGCCAACTTCTTGTGTTTTGGGAAAGATTATCTTCTAATCAATGCTTTTGTGTCGCCTCTACGAGGCTCAAGCTTGGGGGGACTTCACCCCAGGTTCCGCTTCGCTTCACCAGGGGTTACTCATGGTGTCGCCTCTACGAGGCTTAGATTGTGGACGCTATCGTCCACCCTAAGTCGCCCCTGTATTGTTCCGCCAGGCTTGTTGTCAACTTGAGACAAGGATGCCCCATGCTCTTCACCCGGAATTCCGCTGCCAATCGCACCGCTGCCGCTATCATGGCATCGCTTCTGCTGGCCACCACGGTCTTTGTTCCCACCCTCGAACTCTACTGCCAGAATTCCTCTGAGTTCACCTTTCGGCTCAGCCATGTCCTGCCTGGGGTGCTTCTGGGCTGGGCGGCATTAACTTTGGTCACTGCGGCTGTGCAATGGCCTTTTCGAAACAAACGCTATTTTTCAGTACTCAACGCCGGCGTCATTGGCCTTGCTTTCACAATTTGGATTCAATATCTGTTCCACACCAAGATTATCCTGGTTTCCAACAACATCCTTCCAGAATACAGCGGGCACATTTTGCCGATCATGCTGCTCGGTGCGCTGCTTGTCCTCATTCCGGTCGCGCTGACGCTTTGGAAGCACGCCTGGTTTTCCGCCAACGCGGTCAAGTTGTCCGTCATCGCCATCATCACTCAAATCGTGCCGCTCGGATACCATTTTCTCACCAATCCGCGCGGCGACTACACCCACTATGACTTCACGGTGTCGGAAAAGAACAAATACGTCTTTGGGAAGGACAGCAACGTCCTGGTGATCGTCGTTGACAGCATGGGCGAGGCGCTGTTCAAGGAAGTCCTGAACGAGTTCCCGGAATTGCGCGAGTCCTTCAAGGACTTCACCTGCTTTGACCGCATGGTCAGTCCAATCCCGCACACCACCTTTGCCGTCCCTGCGATGTTGACCGGCATGGCCTATTCGGAAAAAAGCGCACCCGACCTCGGTGCCAAGCATGCCGACTACATCAACACCGCCTGCCATGACCAGCATTCGCTGTTCTCCGAGCTGGGCCGGGCCGGCTATGTCCGCGAAGGCTATCCCTACGTGCTGCAGACCATCGCCTACAGCCCTGACCTTCTTGAGAACGCCATTGACCGGCAATCGCATTCCCGGTCGTGGCACACCTTTATTGACATTTGGCTGTCCAACATCACCCCGCTCATCTTGCAGCCGCTGCTGGGGCGTCCCTATTTGGCGTTGACCGACCGCTTTGTCGCCCCTGGCGAAGAAGTCCTTGGCCACCTGTTCCAAAACCACGACGTCAACAACTACCAGCGACTTTTAGTCGAGGCCAAAGTCGGCGAGCACGACAACGTCTTCAAATACCTTCATCTTCAAGGCGCCCATGTGCCTGTTGCCACTGACGAGAATCTCCAGGCTACCTACGACACCACCAATCTCCGGCAACTGCGCGGTTCGCTCCGCATCGTCGAGGCCATCCTTGATCGCCTGCACCTATACGGTCTGTATGACAAGTCCCTGATTGTCGTCACTGGGGATCATTCCGAATTGTACACGCCGGAAGTCGTCACCCTGATTAAGCGCCCGGGCGACACCTCCGCCCAAATCCGCTTCAACGCTGTGCCCTGCCAGCTGATTGACATCGCGCCGACGGTCCTGGCCTGCCTGGGCCTGCGCTCGCAGGAAGACACTCTGTTCAGCCGACCGCCCGTCGCCAGTCAAGGCGTCCGCGACCTGCCGGAAATCCGGCACTGGCAGGTGAGCGAATGGCAGCCGATAGCTCCGCCGTCCGTCGAAATGTCGATTGTTCCATACGAAACCAGCTTTCAATTCCGGCAGGGCGTCCTTTTCATCACTCGCAAAGAGCGCAACGAAAACGACCCGCAAGCCTTCCGCTGCCGACTTTATCACCTGGCGGACAAGACCATGCTGGCGACCCCAGAGACAATCCTGGTCAAGCCCAAAAAAGGCGAACGCTACCAGGTCAACTTCCCGCCCCTCAAAGACGGCATTTTCCTGCTTTTCCTGGATGAACGCTTCGGCGAGCCTGACAGCGACGACGGCGCCAGCGCGCCCGGCTACGGTTTCGTCAACTATGAAACCGCCTGCTTCCTGCGCTTTTTGAAAGTCGCGGACGGGGTCATCACGCTCCATGAGAAGTATCCCGACCTGGTGCCGACGCCGCTGCTCCCTGGCCAAGCAGTCCAAATGCACCCCATGACGCCGATTCCGCAGATTGACTTCTCGGCGGATTGTCGGCAGAGCGCCAACGGCCTGCGCGTCGGCGAATTGTCGGTGCTGACCATCTTTGTAGAGCCGGCGAAAACGGCGTTGCAGCTCCAGTTGCAGGCGCAGATCATCTGCCACAATGACCTGGCTCTGCAAATCATGCATGGCGACCGGGTTCTCGCCACCTTCAATTATTCCTCCAAGGACCCTGGCTTGAAGACCATCACTGTGCCGGTGCCGGCCGCGCTGACCCAGCAGGGCGAAATCGACCTTCGCTTCCGCCTCACCAGCCGCTACAGAAACCGGGCCCGGCGCCAGGTGACGTCTGTCTATCTGAAAAGCATCTCCCTCGCCAGCAATTCCTGAGGACGCCAGCCATCGCCGCAACGTGATCAGGCATACATTGATAACGGCCTTCCCGACAGCATGTTTTTCAGCGCTTCTGCCGCTCCGCGCTTGCAGTATTGTACCTCGCTTGCAGGAGCATGTAGTTCAGCTTCAGCTTGCAGTATGTACCTCGCTTGCAGGAGCATGTAGTTCAGCTTCAGCTTGCAGTACGTAGTTCAAGCTCCAGCTTGTAGTATGTACCTCGTATCATTCGGTGCCCTATTACATCGCTGCAACGCCTTTTCCGCAGCGGCGACTTGCGCCTTCCGATTCCGCTATTACGTTTTTCTCTAACCCGGCGTCGGCGTCTTCGGCCGGCTTGACCGGTGCTTGAAAAACACTGGGCGATGTCTTCGGAAAGGCAGCATCATGTTGAGTGCAGCGGAAGTTCTGCGCCAAATCGGCGATCAGACGGGTCTAGACAACGTCTCCAAACTCTGGGATGAAAGCATGGCCCAGTACCCGCAGGAAGAACAGCCGCTGTTCTTCCTGCGGGAGGATTTCTGGCAGCCGCTGATGGCGCCAATGGGCCTGGGGCCAGAATGGCTGGAGCCACTGCGCCGCACTGCCGCTGCTATCGCTGACTCACCAGCTATGTCCCAGTTAGCCTGGCACGGCTACTGGCGGCTCTTCCGACCCACCACTTACATCAACATCAGCGGCTGGCCCGAACCGCCCGAACTGGGCGAGCAGGACAAAGGCCTGTTCTACGTCCTCCTAACCCTGGCTATGTGGCCCCTGGCGCAAAAATACTGGGATGGCTTAGGCATCCCAGAACAAGTCCGCTATGACACTGGTCATGGATTTGCCGACAGCTGCCTAAAAATTTATCAGGAAGGCCATGACGGGCGCCCAGGCATCAACCAAAATCAGCTTAGCTGGTCCAATCTCTATACACGCACCAGCCTATTCCGGCTCGGACGCATGCAGTATATCCTTGAGCCGCTACGCAAAGCCGTCCGCGTCTTCAGGCATCGGCAAACCGGCCAAGTCATCGCCTTTCCTGACGCCGGATTGACTTTCACGCCGGACGGTTATCGTTATGCCGACCCAGCCGACTATGCCGGGCTGGACGCCTGGACCTCAGTGCTGGAAATAAACGACCGCATCATCCGCGGCAATCCCTTCTCGCCGCGTGGTTTCGCCTCCCGCACGGTGCTCGAACTGCCAGCAGCAGACTGGGAACTGGTGCTCAAAGACGGTGACGAATGCCTGTCCATGCACATCCCCCGCGGCGGCGGCATGACCCCGGAAAAATGCCTGGAGTCCTTCCATCGCGGTCGCGATTTCTATGCGAAATACTTCCCGAGCCGACCGGCCAAGGCGATTGTCTGCTCATCCTGGATTTTCAACAATCAGCTGCAAGACATCCTGCCGCCAACAGCTAACCTGGTGCAACTGCAACGCGAAGTGTATCTGTTCCCCTGCGCCAGCAGCAGGCATGACGGCCTGTGGTTCATCTATCTTCACAATGGCCCGTTCGAGTTGGACAAGGTGCCGCGTGAGACGTCGCTCCAACGCAGCATCGCCGAATACCTGGACCAAGGCCACCGCTGGCGATGCGGGCACATGTTCCTCCTCCTGGACGACCTCGAACGCTTTGGCCAAAAGACCTACCTGCGTAACGAAGCCGACGCCACCGGCGAACTGAAACCGTGAGTCATGGACAGGGTTAGTGGACAATGGACGTTAGTAGACGATGGACGGTGGACATCAGTGGAAAGCAGTAGAAAGTGGACTTTAACAGAGAGTTCCAGTTATGACGGACATCGCCAAGATATTGCAGCGCCTGCACCAGCTTGGCCTTCCAGAGCTGACGTCGCTGCAATCCCTGAACGTTCTGCCAGGAAGCTATATCAACCTGGAATGTCAGCTGCCCAATGGCGCAACCGGGAAAATCCTCGACGATGCCAAGACGTACTACGCCGCCCAGGTGGAAAAGGCTGACAACGACCGCTGTTACGGCGTCGCCGCTGATGACGACCAAATTGCCGTCTATGAATATGGATGCAACGGCGCGGACGCTATCCTGATGGCGTGGCTCAAGAGGTAAAAAACCGTCTGCCTATTCAGCTGCTGAATGCTGCCTATTCAGCTGCTGAATGCTGCCTATTCAGCTGCTGAATGCTGAATGGTGGCAGCTGCCCCTCGCCCCTAATTCTTTCACCAGCGCAGGAGCAATGCGCCCCAGGTCAGGCCGCCGCCGAAAGCTGTCAGCATAATGAAGTCACCGGGCTGGATTTTGCCGGCTCGGTTCAATTCGTCGAGGGCGATTCCGATGGAGGCTGAGGACGTATTGCCATAGTCCCTGATATTAACATAGACGCGTTCCGGGATGCCCAAGCGAGCGCCGACAGCGGTCAGGATGCGCTCATTGGCCTGGTGTGGAATCAGCCAGCGCACCTGGTTCCAGGACATGCCGGTTTGTTCAAGCAGTTCGGCACAGGTGTTGGCCATCAGCGAAATCGCCATCTGAAAGGTCTTGGAGCCGCCCATCTTCACGTAATGCTGTCGTTCATCGACGGTCGTATGGCTGGCCGGGAGGGCGCTGCCCCCCGCTGGGAGCTGCAAGATGTCAGCGTACTGGCCGTCAGCACAGAGCTTGCCGGCCAAATAGAAGTCGTTGGCGTAGTCGTCGCTTTTGTCCAGAATGACTGCGCCCGCCCCGTCTCCGAAGATGACGCAGGTGTTGCGATCCGTCCAGTCCGTAATAGCGGACAGTTTTTCGGCGCCGACGACCAGTGCGCGGCGATAGTTAGGGGATGCCGCCATCATGGCATGGGCGACTTCGATGGCGTAGAGCAGTCCTGAGCATGCAGCTTCCAGGTCAAAGCATAAACAGGGACCGGCACCGAGCTTGGTCTGGAGGAGGCATGCGGTGCTGGGGAAGACCTTGTCAGGGGTGACGGTGGCGACGATGATCAAGTCCAGGCTGCTGGCAGGCAGGTCGGCCATCAGGAGGGCGTTCCGAGCGGCCTGGAATGCCAGGTCAGAGGTCGTCGTCTCCGCGTCCGCGATGCGTCTATTCTTGATGCCCGTGCGGGTGGTGATCCATTCGTCGCTGGTGTCGACCATTTTTTCCAGGTCAGCATTAGTCAGAATGCGTTCCGGGACATACATCCCAGTGCCAATGATGCGGATGCCCATATCATATTTCTCTTTTCTTTGCTGATGTCGTCATACATGCGTGGGCGGCTCCAGTTGATGGCAGGGGACAAAGGGGGAAAATCGCGGATTGTTGAAGCAGGATATTTTTTCTGTTTTCTCGCCGTCGTCGTCACTGTCGGCCTTGGCGCCCTTTTCCGGCCAGTCGCTCACGGCGCCAGCCGGACTCGGATGCTGATTCGAAATACTGTGCGCGGTTATGATTTAATAGTCAATAAGTTACCTCGCATTTGCGAAAATTCCACTATTGGACTCGCATCTTCCTACCAGGCGTCATCAATCGGCCAGCCATTATGATCAATATGAGCCTTGGAGCAACGCATCACCCTCCAATGTATTCCACCTCACCCAGGGCTTCACTTCGCTCACCCTAGGCTTTTATGTTTCAGCCCTGCGGGCCTTCGACGCTGCACCGCAGGTTTCCCCGTACAACACCCTAAAAATTCTGCGTCATCGGCGGATAAAACAACCGTCCCCCGCCCCTTGTCCCTATTCCACTGTCCACTAAAGCGCCTTCCCCGGGGTTCCTGGCGCGCAGCTCGCCTGGACTCCGGGTATCAATTCGGTGACTGATTACCAAAAAAGCGTGTTTCCTGATTGCAAATGTGTCTTTTCTTGTGTACGTTATAGATTTGCGACTGGATGCATGGCGAAATCCGGTCAACCTGGAGGGTCTGCGCTGTTAAATCGCATGACAATCGAAAATCGGCAGGGCAAATCCATAAGCCACGGAGAAGGAAAGTCATGTTTTCAGGCAAGACATTGACGACGGTGTGCGCAGTCGCGCTATTGAGCGCGTCAATGCATGCGGCGCCTTGGACGGTCGTGCTTCCGCAAAGCCCAAACCGCGGCGAGCAGCGGGCGGCGGCGGAGTTGGCCGAGCATTTGGGCGAGGCCTTGCATGCGGACATCGCCATCAAGCGCGAGGGCGAGGCCGTATCCGGAAAGACCCTGCTGGTCGGCAGAACCCTGGCAGCTAAAGCCGTCGGCGTCGACACCAGCGGCATGGGAGACGAAGAATGGCGCCTCAAAGCCATGTCAGACAGCCAGCTTATCCTTGCCGGCGGCGGCCAGAGCGGGCGAGGTACGCTGTACGCCGCGTACGAGGCCATGGAGCGGCTGGCTGGAGTCGTCTGGCCCTGCGACCGCCACACCCATATTCCTTCTTTGAAAACGCTGAGCTGGCCGACCGACCTCGATGTGACCGGCAATCCGATCTTCGCGGCCCGCGGCGTCTATGGCTACCACAAAAGCCCCCCCGAGCCGCGACGCCTCTATATGACCCGCAACCGGATGAATTTCTTCCATGACGAAGGCTACACCGAGGACATGAAAGAACTCGGCCTCGACCCAGTGTACGGCAGCCCCCGAGCATGCCACACGTATTACAACTACACTTCCGACCTCGAAGAGGCCGACTACGACTGCTTTTCCATGGACGCCAACGGCAAGCGCCAAGTCGCGAAATCGGCCAGCGGCCCCGGCAATATCTGCTTCACTAATCCCAAGACGCGACGGCATTTCATCCGCCGCCTGCGGGAATACATCGCCGCAGACCGAGCCAATCCACGGTTCGAAGGCACGCCAGGCCCCTGGATTTATGAAATTTCCGCCAATGACAACAGCGCCTACTGCCATTGCCCAGACTGCCTGGCGTCCGCTGAAAAATATGGCGCCTATTCCGGCGTCGTGATCGAATTCACCAACGCCTTGGCGACCGCGATTGAAAAGGACTATCCAGAAGTGCGCTTGCAGATGTTCGCCTATACCTTTTCCGAAGAGCCGCCAACCGAAGGCACCATCGCAGCGCACCCGCAAGTGCAAATACGCCTGGCGCAGATCGGCACTGAATTCAGCAAGACGCGGCAGTCGTCACGCTCGCTGCTGCATCCAAATAACGCCAAGTCGCTGGAACACTTGCAGCGATGGAGCCGCTACGGCAAGCTCTCCATCTGGGACTACTGCGCCATCTGGGGACGAACCAAGTCAATCACCGACTTCACCTATATCATTCCAGTAAACTACAACATCTACGCTGACAACAACATCCGCTGCTACTTCGCGGAATTTTCGTCCGGCCGCTCCATCTTCTACCAGCTTCGCCTGTGGCTCGGCATGCGCTTCAGCTACAATCCGGAAGCGAACATTGACGACGAGCTGCCCCGCTTCCTGAACGCCTACTACGGCCCGGCAGCGGACACGGTGAAGCAGATCATCGACTACATCAACCGAAAGACCTCGGCCTTCCCCGGCGACCTGTCGACCGTCAACCAGGCGCGAACTGATTTAGACCAAGAATTCTTCCGCACGGTCAACGCATGGTTCGACCAGGCCGAGAAGCAAGTCGGCAACAACCGCTTCTATCACGAAAATCTGCTGGAAGAGCGCGGCTTCGTCGATATGATTCATTTAGACCGGGCAGCGCAGACCGGCCTGAATGCGGCTCAAATCGACGAACTCTGGCAGCGCTTCCTGAAAAACTACTCGTATCATCTGCGCACCTACGTCAATGACGACAAGATACAGGCGACCATCGCGCAGATGGAGGAAAAGTACGCAGCCTTGGCCAGCAAGAAGGACCTGCCCCTGCCAGAGCCATTCAGGGGCATGGACATCGTCGCAGACCTGGCCTGGCCAGACTTCACCCCGACCCACGGCGGCCGAGCCAAAATCGTCGCCGACCCAGAGGCCTCCCTCGGAAAAACCGAGAAATTCGCCCGGGACAATGTCAACGCGCCCTTTGAGTATGGATTCTATGACGTCACCAGCAAGACGACGACGAAGGTGCTGGTGCCAGCAGAAAAAATCGTCCAGGACGAGAAATACCATTGGTACGAGCTGGGCCCGGTGACAGTGACGCCGAATTGCTATGTGTATGCTGACAAGTCCTGGTGGATTCAGCATGGCCTCAGCCACTTGCACCAGGAGGGCGGCGACAATGCCTACCGGGTCTTCTTCTCCTTCAAGCTACTGGGGCCAGGCTTTGTCGCCGACGCCAAGACCGAACCAGCCATTTGCCTGGACCGCATTTTGATTGTACGGTGATGAAAGCGCACAGCGCCGACTTCGATCAGGACGCACCGGCGCGGAGCGCAGCCAGGACGTCCAAGAAATATTTCCTGAAACGATTTGACATTTTCTTGCAAAAGCATTACTATAACGCTATAATTAAAAAAGAATGCGTCTACATGACCCCATACGAAAGCAGTCAGGACTGGTCAGTAATTCCCTAAGGCGCGTGCCTGTAGACGCGCCTGCCACAAGGAAATCCACCTGTTCCGAATGCCAACTATCCCACGATTCCACTTCAAAGTAAAAAATATTGCAAGGGAGACTCGACGACTTCCCAAAAATAGTAACGCCAAGCTCGCTGGGGGGCTTCACGCCGCGAGCGAGCATGAAGTTCGTCTTGAAGAAGCGCAGGCACCATGCCTACGCTCTTTATTCGACTCTGCACCCCTTTCATGACTAGGCCGCAACAAACGGCCCTCAGGCAAAGCAAATCACCCAAGTAACGAGCGGAACGAAACTTAAAACTTAAAACTTAAACCCAATCGAACCTGGATAAGCCGCCAGAAAGTAAAAAACAGGCAGCCATCCATGATGCCTGGCAACAATTTTGTATCAATAAATAATAAATTTACTAATCACTAACAGACATGTTTTTTCAGACCAAAGGAAAGAAAGAAAGGGAATTGACCATGAAGATTAAAAACAAGTTACAGGCGCTTTTCCTTGTGTTCGTCGGTTTTGTAGGAACGACGTTGCTTGCAACGGATTTCTACAAAGTCCCTGCCGGCTCCACCGCCACCGGCACCAATCCCCTGGCTACACGCGAATATTACGCCAGTGGCTACTACCCAAAGACCTACACGCTGACCATCGGCCCAGAATACTTCATCGGAAAATATGAAGTCACTAAAGAGGTCTGGGACATCGTCCGCGACTGGGGTCGCGCCAATGGCTATGACGACTTGCCCGACGGCGTCGGCAAAGCGAACAACCACCCGGTCACTTACGTCAACTGGTACGACTGCATCAAGTGGTGCAACGCCCGCAGCGAAATGGAAAACCGAACGCCATGCTACACCGTCGGCGGCAATGTCTACCGCGTCGGCGAAGATGACAGCGTGATCTGCGACTGGACAGCATCAGGCTATCGCCTCCCCTCGCAGGTGGAATGGGAATACGCCGCACGCGGCGGCCTTAACGATCGGCGCTTCCCCTGGGGCGACACCATCACACACAGCGACGCCAACTACAGCAGCGATATTTTCTATACCTATGATGTCAGCCCGACCCGCGGCTATCATCCGCTCTACAATGACTTGATCGACCCCTACACCAGCCCGGTCGGAACATTTGCCGCCAACGCCTACGGCCTCTTTGACGTGGCCGGCAACGTCTATGAATGGTGCTGGGACCCGGACGGCGGGCTGGTCGGCGCTGACCGCATCCGCCGCGGCGGCAGCTGGTATTATGGCGCCTATCACTGCCGCGTCGGCTTCAGCCGCGGCGGCGACCCTGGACGCCGAAACTATGGCGACGGACTCCGAATCGCCTCCGCCATCGACCCGTCCATTGTTTTCCATAAAGTCACATTCGAGCCAGCCCCAGGCACCTGGGTTCCCGGCCACGAGAGCCTGGCCAGCCAAAACATCGCTGACGGCGATCTGGCGACCGTCCCAGTCGCCGGGATAGACTTCACGGTTCCGGCCGGAAAGACCTTCATCACCTGGACGCCGGCAGGCTTTGACCAGCCAATCATAGCGAACGCAGACTACACCGCTGTGTACAACACCCCGCCAGTGGCGACCGACGACACCTACGATGCCAACCAGGGCGTGATGCTGATCGTCCCGGTGCCCGGCGTCCTGGCCAACGACACCGACGCGGAAAGCGACCCGCTGACCGCGATCAAGGTGTCGGACCCGGCCAACGGCACCCTGACCCTGAACGGCGACGGCTCCTTCACCTACACGTCCAACGCGACCTTCTACGGAGTAGACTCCTTCACATATAAAGCTAACGACGGCTTTGACGACTCCAACATAGCCACCGTGACCATCAATGTGAACGGCCTGCCAGAGGCGAATAACGACAGCTATGGAGTCAACCAAGACACGACGCTGACAGTCCCGGCCTCCGGCGTCCTGATCAACGACACCGACCCCGAAGGCGACCCGCTGACCGCCATCCTGGTGGCGACCGTCACCAACGGCTCGCTGACCCTGAACGGAGACGGCTCCTTCACCTACACGCCCAACGCGGCCTTCACCGGCGTCGACACCTTCACCTACAAGGCCAACGACGGCAAGGGCGACTCGAACGTCGCCACCGTGACCATCACCGTGAACGCGCTGCCGGTGGCAATTGACGACGCCTACACGACCAACGAGGGCGTGACGCTGAGCGTCCCGGCCGCCGGCGTCCTGATCAACGACACCGACGCCGAGGGCGACCCGCTGACCGCCATCCTGGTGGCGACCGTCACCAACGGCTCGCTGACCCTGAACGGAGACGGCTCCTTCATCTACTCGCCCAACGCGGCCTTCACCGGCACCGACACCTTCACCTACAAGGCCAACGACGGCAAGGGCGACTCGAACGTCGCCACCGTGACCATTACCGTGAACGCGCTGCCAGTGGCGAATGACGACAGCTACACGACCAAC
>Ga0209510_1001707_pt1 | contig 24056 bp, 26 predicted proteins | sample BiotimSIPDNA_FD_185749 | JGI IMG/M metagenome (GOLD analysis project Ga0209510, IMG submission 185749) | Anaerobic biogas reactor microbial communites from Washington, USA - Biogas_R1 time_0 SIP DNA (SPAdes) (version 2) | ecosystem: Engineered > Bioreactor > Anaerobic > Unclassified | place...
TTTTGTTGCTGCATTAGCACATTTAACAGAGGCGTCTTTTCCTTTCCCTAAGATATGGTCATTATATCCGGCAATTCTCGGTCAGGCAATACCGTCAGCTTTTGGACGGTTTAGGTTGGCTGTAACAATTGAGATACTCGATTATTATAAAAGTATCTGTGAATATGAGGTTTATGGATATTGCCTAATGAATAACCATATTCACCTTTTAATTAAAGAGGGCAAAGAGACGATATCAGAGGCAGTAAAGCGAATTGGGGTAAACTACGCTTATTGGTATAATTCCAAATACGCAAGATGCGGCCATTTATTCCAGGATAGATTTAAAAGCGAAACAGTTGAGGATGACAGATATCTGCTGACTGTATTAAGATACATTCATCAGAACCCGGTAAAAGCCGGAATAGTGGCAGAGGCAGCAAAATATAGGTGGAGTAGTTATTCAGAATATGTTAATCAACAAGGCATTTTAACAAATATAAATTTTATACTTGGTATATTGAATCCTGACACCAACAAAGCAGTTAAAATCTTCAAAGAATTTATGACAACAGATAACGAAGATAATTGTCTGGATGTTGATGATAAGATGAAAAAGCAATTATCAGATGAGGATACCAGTAAATTAATTAAAAAACTTACTAAATCGGATAATGTGCTGATACTCCATCAAATTGATAAAAATGAACGCAATAGAACACTAAGGAATCTAAAGGAGATGGGTTGTACAGTAAGACAACTGGAGCGGATAACCGGACTGGGTAGGCGAATAATTGAAAAAGCATAAATTAGGTGACAGAGGAACCGTCCCCTGTCACCTTTTATTGAGGGGGCATAGCCCCCTCTTTTTATTTATAGCAATCTGCCTGGAATAAGGTCGTTGCGTATTAAATCTTCGTAGCTTTCTCTTTTTAGAATAAGGTCGGCGGAGCCGTTATTGACCAGTACCATGGCGGGACGAGGCAGACGGTTATAATTGCTGGACATAGTATAGTTATAAGCACCGGTGGCAAAAACCGCTATAATATCACCTGCAGTCACCGATGGTAAGTCGCAATCCCAGATTAACATATCACCTGATTCGCAGCACTTACCTGCTATAGATACCGTTTCTACTGCAGCTTCGTTGGCTCGGTTAGCAACAATGGCAGTATATTTGGAGCCATATAAAGCCGGTCGGGGATTATCCCCCATACCTCCGTCTACTGCCAGATATTTTCTTATGCCCTTTACTTCTTTAACTGAGCCTGCCATATACAAAGTGACTCCGGCCGAACCAGCAATGGAGCGACCCGGTTCAACTATCACCCTGGGTGTAGTAAGACCTAATTCTTTTGCTTTGGACTCAACGGTTAGCATTACCGCTTCGGCCCAATCTTCGACATCAGGGGGTTCATCGCCATGATAATAATAAATACCGAAGCCCCCACCCATATCCAGTTCCATCAGTTCATAACCACTGGTTTTCTTAACTTCAGCTATAAAATCCATCATGATAGAGGTCGCATGCTGAAATGACTGCATGGCAAATATCTGCGAACCTATATGACAATGTAAACCAACCAGTCTCACATTATCCAGGCTTATAGCCTCCTTAACCCCTTCCATAGCCTGCCCATCAGGTAAGGTAAAGCCAAACTTGGAGTCAATCTGTCCGGTTTTAATGTACTCATGGGTATGGGCTTCAACTCCGGGAGTTATCCTTAATAAAACATCTTGCTCTTTGCCCAATTCTTTGCATATCTTATCCAGTAATTTAAGCTCATAAAAATTATCTACTACTATACGGCCTATCCCCGCCTCTACGGCCATCTTTATTTCTTCGCGGCTCTTGTTGTTCCCATGAAAATAAATCTTTTCTACAGGAAAACCAGCCTTGATAGCAGTATAAAGCTCTCCTCCAGATACGACATCCAAGCCCAGTCCCTCCTGGGCGACTATTTTGCATATAGCGGTGGTACAGAGGGTTTTGCTGGCATATATAACCATAGATTCACCCAGCCGGGAAAAAGCCTGCTTTATATCACGACAATTCTGGCGAAAGCCCTGTTCATCAATAACCCACAGTGGTGTGCCAAAGTCTTTTACCAAATCAACTGTATCGACATTCCCTATTTCCAAATGCCCCTGACTATTAATCCTCATAGTTCCATTTAAGTACAATGAATCCACTCTCCCTGATTCAGATAAATCGTGCTTATTTTAACATTTCCCTTTACTCATGGTCAATCATGCCAAGCTGAGTATTCATAATACAAGGTTGGTAATTAGAAAATTGGCTCTGATAACAAACCAAGAATTTAAGTAATTGCCTAGAGTGAGGAGTCAGGAGTGAGGGGTGAGGTCCTTTGTTTTCCTGTCCCCTGGGGCGCGGGGGCGTACCTAATCCCTCAATCCATTCGTTTGAGGTGACAGAGGAACCGTCCCCTGTCACCTACTTATATATAAATATGAAATCCGGGCCATTTTGGCCCGGAATCCGTTAATTCTTAATTCAATTTGGTTTTTGCTCCTCTGGGTTTGCTTCTGGCTCAGGTTCGATCTTCTTTTCTGTCTTTTTATCTTTAGAAACCCGACTCGGCTTTTCGCTTTTTAAACTGTTAATTTCCTTTTGAAGCTTCTTGTTCATACTGGTTAATTCTTTTGTCGTTTTACCGATTTTAAAGAAACGGATACTGTCTACCATAAAGGTGAGCAGAGCTCCGACACAGGCTGCAACCAAAGCTACCACTGCCAGCGATACATCCGGCGAGGTCCAGTTTATGAAATGTACTGTGACCATGGAGGTATTCTGAAAGATAAAAACGGCCAGGGCTGCAAAGAATAATAACGCACCCAGTAAATAAACCTGCATGACCCTCCCCCCATTTCTTTGCTTAATTCCCTCGATTTTTAAGCACGGTTTTTAATGTCATACCATACCGGGCTAGCAACAAATATGGAAGAATAACACCCGATAACAAAGCCTATAACCATGGCCAGAATAAAATACCTGATATTCCCGCCACCGAATACTAAAAGCGCAACCAGAGCAAATAACGAGGTTAATACGGTATTAATAGAACGATTTAATGACTGGGTAATACTCCGATTAACCAGATTGGCGTAATCTTCCTTGCGCTTCATGCGCAGGTTTTCTCTAATACGGTCAAAAATTACTATAGTATCATTTATTGAATAACCTACTACAGTTAATATGGCAGCAATAAAGGAGGTATTGATTTCCCATTGGAAAAGGGAGAAGAGACCCAGCACAAATAATACATCATGTATTTCCGAGACAATTGCTGCTACCCCAAAGGTCCACTCAAAGCGAATAGTAATGTATATAAGCATAGCAAAGGCCGCAATGATTACCGCCAGAATGGCCTTGTTGGTCAACTCTTTACCAATAGCTGCGCCTACACTTTCCGCACTGAGGAATTCCACGTTTTTGAATTTCGACTCCAGCGCATCTAATAATTGGCGAGTTTGCTCCTGATCCAGTTCAGTAGTACGGATTAGAAACTGATTGCCGCTCTTGCTCACATCAGCCCGCTCCATACCAATTTCCTTTAATGTGCTCCTGACCTGTGCAGATTGTACGGAAGAGTCCATCTGTACCTGAATAATAGACCCCCCGGTAAAATCAATACCAAGGTTTAATCCATTCATAACCAGGGACACTAATCCGGGGATTATAATTAATAGTGATATGATGTAAAATACTTTTCTTCTTTTAATAAAAATATCCATGATTTCTCCCCCCTTATACTCCGTATAATTTCTTGTTCTTCGAGATATTTCCCATCAGTATAAGCAGGTAACGAGTAAAGGTAAGGGCTACCAGCATACTGGCTACAATACCTATGGAAAGCGTAACCGCAAAGCCTTTTACCGGTCCTGTTCCCAGGTACATGAGAACCAGGGCACTTACAAGCGTGGTAACATTGGAGTCTAAAATCGTCCAGAACGCCCTTTTAAACCCGGCATCAATGGCTGCGTGCAGGGTTTTCCCGTAGCGCAGTTCCTCTTTTAATCGCTCGTAAATAATAACATTAGCGTCAACTGCCATGCCTATAGACAGGGCAAAACCGGCTATGCCCGGGAGAGTTAATACCGATCCCAGCAGAGACATGGTCCCCAAAACCAGCAAGGAATACAAGACCAGCGATATATCTGCTACCAGTCCGGGTAGGCGATAATAACCAAGCATAAAAATAAATATAGCGATTAGTCCTATAACTCCCGCCTTTATACTTTTGTTTAGAGAGTCAGCACCAAGAACCGGTCCAATAGACCTTTTCTCTATAACCTTCATGCTAACCGGCAGGGCACCGGAGCGGAGCAAGACCGCCAGATCCTGCGCTTCTTTAGCGGTAAACCCACCCGTTATACGGGCGCTACCATCAGTTATCGGTTCCTGTACGGTAGGGGCTGAGATTATGTTCCCATCTATAACAATTTTTATGGGTTTTCCTACATTAGCCGCAGTTGCTTCAGCAAAAAGACGGCTTCCTTCTTTGTCAAAATCGATAAGCACCTCGGCCGCCCCTTGCTCACCCTGACTCATGCGGGCCTGGGCATCCTTAAGGTGTTTACCGGTTACCAAAACCTTATTATTTTCATCCCAAAATTCCAACTCGGCTGTATTTTTAAGAATATCTACTGCTGCTTCCGGGTCTTCCTCTCCAGCTATCTCAACTACTACCCGGTCCTTACCCTGGGGATAGAGAGCAGTTTCTTTTACGCCTAACTTATCAACCCTATCGCGTAGTATACCTACTGCCTTTTGAATGGTATCGGGGGTTACTTCCTGACCCTTTTTCTCCTGAGCCTGAAGAACCACCCGCAGTCCTCCACTCAAATCCAGGCCTAGATTCAAGTTTTTTACAATGGGCTGGTATAGAAAATAACTCAGTAATCCTAAAGCGATAATTATTATCGTGATTACCAGAATACTGGGGGTTTTCTCCTGCACCCTCTTTTTCCTCCTTCCAACTACTTAAGCATATCTATAAAAGCTTGGCTCCGTTGATAACCAATTCAAATTCACAGTTCAGAAAATTTGCCGCCCGACGACACATCAGCATCCGGCTTAAGAATATTTCGAAGTATTCCATCACCGGACATATACTGGTATCAATGGCCAATTCCATGGTAATAATCCGGTTATCATCATCAATATTTAAAATGGAATATTCCGCAGCGTAATTCACCCGGTCATGGATATCAAAGGTAGCTATATCCAGGTTACGCACCCGGTTCCTATGAACATGCGACTTGTCCGCCAGTATAAGAGCAGCAGCTACCTGATTAACCGGATGCCCGCTGCCCTCATCATGGTTGCCAATAGCCGCACATATTATTGCTACTTCCCCTATATCCATACCCATACGGCGAAGTATTTCCTGAGCTATTAGGGCTCCGCTCTGACTATGTCCATTACGATTGATTACATTGCCCAGGTCATGCATATAACCTGCAATCCCTGCCAACTCGGCCATACGCTCATCGTAACCTAATTTAAGCATTATTTCTCTACTGAGACGACTCACCAGAGATAAATGCAAATACCCATGGTCGGTAAATCCCATTACCCCCAGATGCTCATTGCCCTTCTCAATAAAAGTCCGTACCAGGGGATTTTTCTTTACTGTTTCCAGTGTTATCATAAAACTTTAGTCCTCAACCTTGTAGGCGATAGCCTTTTTTAAAAACTCTATTTCGGTGTCATCGTTAACTTTTAACGTTACGGTATCATCTTTGATTTTTGCAACGACACCGTTAATTCCACCTATAGTTACTACTTTGTCTCCTTTCTTCAAATCTTCCAACAGGGTTTTGTGTCTCTTCTCTTCTTTTTTGCGGGGCATAATCAGAAAAACATAAAATATCAGTATAAATACCCCTAACCAGATCAGCATTGACATCCAGCTTTGAGCATCAGCGCCCATACATAATCACTCCTAAACTTTATTAATATTCTCTAAAAATAGGTAGATTCCTCCTGTTAAAACCTGTAGGTGTTTAAGAAATCATGGTAAAAGGTCGAAAACATCCCCAGGTTGATAGCACTCCTTATATTTTCCATCAAATTCACCAGAAAGTAAACATTATGATAGCTAAGAAGTCTATGTGCCAGTATTTCTTCCGCTTTTATAAGGTGTCGCAAATAGGCCCGGCTATAATTACGACATACATAGCAGTCACAAGAATTATCTATGGGGGAAAAGTCATCAGCATATGAAGCATTGCGTACGGTTATTTTTCCCTCTGCAGTATAGGCGGTTCCATGTCGGGCGAGGCGGGTGGGAAGTACACAATCAAACATATCCACCCCTCTTTTAACCCCTTCCAGTAAGTCTTCCGGTGTACCTACTCCCATCAGGTATCTGGGTTTATCCACCGGCAACAGGTCATGCATAAGCTCCAGTATCCTGTACATATCCTCTTTTGGTTCCCCGACACTAAGCCCCCCGATAGCATAGGCTGGAAAATCCAGTTTAAAAAGCTCTTCAGCACTGCGCTGCCTGAGGTCAGGAAAGATATTGCCCTGAACAATGGCAAATAAGGTCTGATCAGTTCGATGATGATTCTCCCGGCAACGCCTTGCCCATAATGAGGTTCGGACTACAGCCTGCTGTGCTTCCTCGTAACTGCAGGGATAAGGGGCACATTCATCAAAGCACATGGCAATATCGGCACCCAGATCCTGTTCTATCTGCATAACTTTTTCCGGGCTTAAAAAATGAACGGAACCATCTATATGAGAATTAAAATACACCCCCTCATCACTAATGCGCCTCAGTTTGGCCAAGCTAAAAACCTGAAAACCACCGCTATCAGTTAAAATATTTCTTTTCCAGTTCATGAAGCGGTGCAGCCCTCCGGCCTTTGCCACTAATTCTTCGCCTGGTCGCAGGTACAGGTGATAAGTATTGGATAGTACTATTTGTACCCCTATTTCGTATAGCTCTTCCGGAGTGAGGGTTTTAACTGTAGCCTGGGTTCCTACCGGCATAAAAACCGGGCTGTCGATAACCCCATGTCCAGTCGTTATCCGTCCCAAACGGGCTGAGCTATTGCTATCCTGTTTCAAAAGTTCAAAACGAAACATCATGTTCTCCTTATCCAGACAATTAGACGCGGAAGGACGCGGATTTCTATGGGAACTACGCGGATTTATTTTTAAGGTTAATAGGAAAATAGACACTGAATACACTGAAAGCTATGAAGGGCAACAAATTTTTATAAAAGTATAAATTAAAGACCCAATATCCCAGTCTCTATTTTCATCCGTGGTTGTGTGTCCCGCACTCATGGACGGTTAATTAAAAATAGACTTAATGATTATTTGAAACCGCGTAAATCCTTTTTAATAATCCGCGCGAGCGAAGCGAGCCCGCGTCTATTCAAGGTCTATTTCCTAGACTATCAACATCGCATCACCATAACTAAAAAAGCGGTAGTTATTTTCCACTGCATGCCTGTACGCGGTCATGGTATTATCATAACCTGCAAAAGCCGCTACCAGCATAATAAGTGACGATCCGGGAAGGTGGAAATTAGTTATTAACCGGTCTACTGCCTTTATTTCATAACCAGGATAGATAAACTTGTTGGTTTCACCTTCCCCGGCAGTAAAACCATGCTTAGTATTATAGACTGTTTCAAGAGTCCTTACCACTGTTGTTCCAACTGCAATTATCTTTTTATTCTTCTGGCGAGTCTGGTTAAGCAAGGCTGCCGTTTCTTCATTAACCCGGTAATACTCATAATGCATCTGGTGCTCTCGTATATCCTCACTGCTTACCGGTCGAAAAGTACCTAATCCCACATGAAGCAAAACATAACCCAGGTTGATACCCTTATCCTGAATACGCTGAAGCAATTCCTGGCTAAAATGCAGACCGGCAGTGGGTGCAGCAGCAGAACCTTTTTCCCGGGCGTAGATAGTCTGGTAATTTCGTTTATCAGATTTTTCCGCCGGACGATTAATATAAGGAGGCAGAGGCATTTGACCCATCTGGTCAATAAAAGCCATTTCGTCTGCACAGTTTTTAAACTCTATCAACCTGCCTCCGGCTAAATTCAGCTCAGCTATTATCTCAACTTCTACCCCGTTTTGTTCGTCCAACTTGACCCGGCTGCCCGGTTTTAATCGTTTGGCCGGTCGAACCAGGGCTTCCCATTGTTTACCCCGCTGGTTTAATAAAAGTATTTCAACCTTAGCCCCGCTACCTTTATAGCCGTAAAGCCGGGCTGGAATTACCCTGGTATCATTAAGTACCAGAGTATCCCCACTATCCAGATAATCAATAATATCTGAAAAAATATGATCCTTAATAATCCCAGTTTGCCGCTCTAAAACTAGTAGACGTGATTGATCCCGCGGCTCTATCGGATATTGGGCTATTAACTCAGGGGGCAGGTTAAACTGGTAGCTTTGTAAGTAATAAATACTGTTTTCCAAGGCCAAGGGGACGGTTCCACCGTCTTCCCTATCGGCCTTCGCTTCGCTTCGGGACGCTCGAACCGTCCCCTTGGCTTTCTGGTTTTCGTCCATATGTTAACGCCTGCCTATCAGGTTAATAATCAGGGTAAGGAGGAGGCTAATTACCAGGCAAGTAACAATAGGAAAGTAAAAACTGAAGTTTTCTCTTTTAATATAAATATCCCCCGGTATTCTAACACCATATACCCCTAACCGTGCCAGCGCATATAGCATAATACCGGCCAGAATAGTAAATAAACCAATTCCTATTAATATTTTTGCCATAGTTTCCATGTTCATACTAAACCTTTGCTCATTATCTTTCTATTTACTAAAAACCTTCTTAACCAGGTCGCGGGGAGCGTAACGTTCCATCTCACTGTAGAGGCAACCGCAATATTGCTGTCGGTAGAGACCCATTGCTTTGGAGCACTCCACTGACTGTTTAAATCCCTCGCGGAAGTCCTGGTATAAAAACGGCACCCCATATTTCTCTCCCACAGCTTCCCCTACTTCCTTGATTAAGTGGTGTTTCTGGTACTTACTTACCAGCAGGGTAGTGCTAAAATAATCAAATTTACCCTTTTTGGCAACATGAGCAGCCTGTTCCAGACGTAACCGGTAGCAAAAAAAGCAGCGTTGGTTTTCCCGATAAGAAATGTTTTGAAAATACTCAACCGGGTTATAGTTCTCATCATAGATTACCTTCAGGTCGGTCTGACGGGCATATTCTTCCAGAGCCTCCCGGCGCTTAACATATTCACTATAGGGATGAATATTGGGGTTAAAAAAGTAACCCATTACCTCATAACCCTGCTCCCGCAGGTAAGGTACCGGGTAACTGGCACAAGGCCCACAACAAATATGCAGAAGTACTTTCGGCATTCGAATCACCTTTGCTTAAATTCACGCGGATCGCGCGGATTATGTTAGGATTTACGCGGAAATATTTTAAAAAATTTTAGATAAATCCACGTAGTTATCTGAAGAATCCGCTCCCTTAATGGTAGCGTGTTAGCGATACATCAGTGTGCCCTGTGGGTGCGGATTCCGCCTCATTTAGAGTAATAATGAATCCGCGCAAATCCTGTAATAATCCGCGTAATCCGCGTGAAATAAAATTCTATTCTCTTATTAATCCTCGAAAAGGCTGGTCTCAATATGTTTCTGCACCGGGCAGCCCAGGTGGCGGTAGGCGTGTTCGGTAGCTATCCGACCCCGGGGGGTTTTTTGGATAAAGCCTAGCTTCAGTAAATATGGTTCATAAACATCGGTTAAAGTATCGTTTTCCTCGGACACTGCAGCCGATAATGTCTCCAGCCCTACGGGACCTCCACCAAATTTATATATAATAGCCTCCAGGATCATGCGATCCATGTTATCCAATCCATATTCATCAATATCCAGCATCTCCAGAGCCCGTTGTGCCACCTCATGGTTGATGGCACCATCTGCCTTGACCAGGGCATAATCACGCACCCTTTTTAACAACCGATTGGCCACCCGTGGGGTTCCCCGCGAACGTTGGGCAACAGCCCGGGCACCAGCTTCATCTATATCCAAACCTAGTATGCCCGCAGCGCGGAGAATGATATTACTCAAATCCTCAACCGAATAAAAATCCAGACGACAGTTTATACCAAAACGATCCCGCAGGGGAGAGCTTAATAGTCCCGGCCGGGTAGTAGCCCCGATTAAGGTAAATGGAGGCAGGTCTAATCTCAAGGTACGAGCGGCTGGCCCTTTTCCTATAATAATATCAATGACATAATCCTCCATAGCCGGATACATAATTTCTTCCACACTACGATTTAACCGGTGAATTTCATCTATAAAAAGAATTTCCCCGGCTTCCAGATTAGTTAGTATAGCAGCCAGGTCACCTGGACGCTCAATAGCCGGGCCAGAGGTCTTACGGATAGGACTACCCAGTTCAGCTGCTACAATACTGGCCAGGGTTGTTTTACCTAAACCGGGAGGCCCGCTTAAAAGCACATGGTCCAGGCTTTCACCTCTTTCCCGGGCGGCAGCAATAAATATACTTATGTTTTCTTTAACCCGCTCCTGACCTATGTAATCCCCCAGCCTTAAAGGCCGGATAGAAGTATCGGCAATATCGTCCTCTTCCCGCCAGTGAGATGATATTATCCTGTCATCCTGCACCTTAAGCATCCCCAATCTCTATCTCTTCATCTGTATGTTACGAGCTTTAAGAATCTTTCTCAAGTTTTCTTCTACGCTATCGTTTAACTCCCCTCGGGCCTGCATCTCCAGAACCAGTGGATAAATCTCACTGCGGCCATAACCAAGCGCTTCCAGAGCTTCGAAAATGTCGTCCATATTGTTGTCATTACTGCCAGATATGACCGTGAGCTGTTCACTCCCTATTTTATCCTTGAGTTCGAAAATTAGGCGACTGGCAGTTTTCTTACCTACTCCCGGAATTTTTATAAGCAGCTTTTCATCCTGGCTGGCAATAGCCTGGTAAAAACCAGGCGGATCGATAAAATCGAGGACATTGACGGCTCCTTTAGCTCCGATGCCGGAAACCCCGAGCAATTGTTTGAACAGTTTTAATTCCTCTTTTTCCATAAAACCATAAAGTTTAAATTCATTTTCCAGTACCTGCAAATGAGTATACAACAGCACTGTCTCACCCCGACCGGGTAATTTGGGTATATCCCGAGGTGGCATATTTATTTCATAACCTACTCCATTAACATCGACTACTATGGACTCAGCATTTTGCTCAGCCAAAAAGCCTTTAACAAATGAAATCATATGTATCATTCCCCTTACACATATCACATATATCATATCGAAAAACTGACTCTATGGATACGTTACTGTTAAAGTTTGAGAGTGAGGAGAATTATAATTCCCCCAGGCGGTTGGAATGTAGACCACAAATGGCAATAGCCAGTGCGTCGGCAGCATCATCGGGACGGGGTATTTCCTTCATGCCCAGTATTCTTTGAACCATTAGTTGCACTTGTTTCTTATCCGCATTTCCGTAGCCTACCACTGCCTGTTTAACCTGTAAGGGAGTATATTCCAAGACCGGCAGACCGGCAGCGGCAGCAGTCATAAGTACCACACCTCGGCTTTGTGCCACACTGATTACCGTTTTCGAATTACGGTTATAAAAAATTTCTTCTACTGCTACTTTATCAGGGAGATATTCTTGCAATAATTGGTCTAATTGAAGTTTAATATGATGTAGACGTAAAGGCATAGCCATTCCTGCTTCGGTTTTTATAGTACCATAAGCGACCATTTTTTCTTTTCCTGCCCGGTAATCTACTACCCCGTAACCGGTAGTAGCCGTCCCCGGATCGATACCCAGAATCCGCATTTTTACGCCCGCCTTAATAAATTTCTCCCTTATATATTACTTGAAACTACGATCAACTACTATGCTATATACGTAAAAATGCGCTTATACAATCCGCCTTCCACCTAACTTCCCAACTCTAGCCTAGCCCCTACTTCCTAACTTTCCAATTCCCGCTTCCAACCTCCCACCTCTCAATACCACTCAACCCTACAAATACTCATCAAAGTTTTCCAGGGCGTCATTCAAGGCGTTTTTATCCTTAAATTCAAATTTACCTGCTCTAATATTATTTTGAATAGCTGCAGGTAATAAATCCATGCGAATGGCCGTAACCCGTTCTAATATTTCCTCCTCTTCTGCACCCCGGTAAACAGCAACCATGCCCTGGTATTCTTTCAAACGGCAGCTCCCTTTATCCTGGGGACAAAATCCGTCTATCTGCTGTTTAATCACCAGGGTATCTCCCTTCCAATTAATAGAATATCCCTGATCCGGGCTGTATTTATTTTTTATGGAGACCAGGTCTTTCCCCACCAGGTCCTTTATATGTTCGAAACTAGAAATCACAGTATGTCCGCATTTAGTATATTCTTTTTCATAGACGATTGGGGTGTTAGGAGTTACGGTTTTTGCTTTATGGCTAATCTCAAGTACTGGCTTTTTTTCCTTGTTAATATCATTATAAACGCCATTTAATATGAAACCGCATAAAACTCCAGCAATCATCACCGTACCCAGGTAGGCCAGAATTCGCCTATTTTTCATATTTATCACCTCTTAGCTATTATTTCCAGCAATTTTCCTCGCTATACCTGACAAACATCCCAGCAGCAGGTTATGATCGTACCGATTGCCCATTAAATTGGTGTATTTGCCAATTTTAAACTTGCATAAAGGCATAGTTTTTGATTTATAATAGTTATGTAATAGTCAAATAAAAGTCAAATAGTTTCTGAATTTTCAAACAATATTCTTTTTCAATTGCTGTTAAGGTAAACTTAACCAGGCGAAACCATTAAAAGTACCCTTAGCTACGGTATAGATGTTTTAACAGGAGGCGGAATAGTGATGAAGAAAATGCTGGAGGAATCATTTTTAACTATTGAGCAGATGGGGTATGGTATCATCGATCCAGTTTTAGCCGATTGGGAAGTAGAAGGTACTCCAAAGAAACAGGACTTATCTGATCCTATGATTCATGGACAAAACAGTCCCCTTTTATTCGATGATGTATGGCTGAAGGAATACTATGATTATGTACAGCAGATGTTTAATAAAAATAAAGAACAAGTAAAATGGCAGGATTTAATTGCAGCTATAGACCATATTGTTAAAACTGAAGGACTTTGGGGGCAAGAAGCACCCCTGGACATTGATGATAAGGCACAAGTCGAAAAGGCTATTAAACATCGAAGAGAACAGATTGAGGATAATTCTATCGAAAATGCTTTCGCAGATTTTAAAGAATGGCCCGAAAAAACATTTGATATCCTATCCTGGCCGGAACAGGCAGTAGAAACAAAGGGCGTTATAGTAGAACTGCCCATTAAGATATACAGTCCATATGGCCGAATAGTATTATCTGGAACCATAAAACCCATATCGGGGGATGGCAGCTTAAGTGTAAAGAATTTGCTCGCCTATATACCCAAAAATATAGATACCCGCAATATAAAAGCCAGTGTAATTAACGGTGAACTCCTGTTGGAATTACCCGGGTAAGAATTATATATGGTGACAGGGGACGGTTCCTCCGTCACCTAAAATTAGGTGACGGAGGAACCGTCCCCTGTCACCTTTACTCCATTTGCTCCAGGATTTCATCGCTAATGGACATGTTGGTGAAGACATTTTGCACGTCATCATGATCCTCTAGCAGGTCAACCAGTTTAATAACCCGGGCAGCAGTATCAGCATCATTTATTTCTACGGTATTTTCCGGAAGCATTACTACGTCAGCATCTTCCAGTTGAATGCCCTGACCCTCTAATCCTTCCTTTACTTCCATAAATGCTTCGGGAGCGGTAATAACCTCATAGCTGTCATCGTCATCCCGAACATCATCTGCACCCAGTTCCAGAGCGATCAGCATAAGTTCTTCCTCGTCCAATTTCAAGCTTTCTTTACTTAGAACGATATAACCCGCCCTTTTAAACATCCAGGCTACGCAGCCGCTTTCGCCCAGATTGCCATTGGCTTTAGAAAAAAGATGGCGTATTTCCGAAGCCGTACGATTGCGATTATCGGTAGCTATTTCCAACATTATAGCGACCCCTCCGGGGGCATAACCTTCATATATGATTTCCTCGATAGCTTCGCTTTCCATTTCTCCGGTGCCTTTTTTAATGGCCCGGCTAATATTCTCATTGGGCATATTTATAGCTTTAGCCTTTTGAATAGCCAGTTTTAACTTTGAATTTGCTTCTGGATCTCCGCCGCCACCACTGCGAACGGCAATAGTTATTTCTTTGGCAATTTTGGTAAACTCTTTGCCCCTCTTCTCATCTGAACGCGCTTTTTTATGCTTAATGTTGGCCCATTTCGAGTGTCCCGCCATACTTTCCCTCCTATTTCTACCAGATTCCCGGAATCATTTTCTTGCTGTTATCCAGGTATTGCCTGTAATCGCTTCCTAAATGAGTAAGCAAAACCTCTTCCTCTATATTAATACGATAAATCACCGCTGGTAAAACTGCAAATAACATTATCACTAAAGCTCCCCAGGAACTGAATATCAATGCAATAGCTAAAACATTTAGTAAGGCACTAAGATACATGGGGTGTCTGATTTTTTTATAAATACCGACGGTAACCAGACTATGTTCCTCGTAGATAGCCACCCGGGGATTATAGTATTTTCCCAGGGTGGTAATAGCATAATAGCGCAAAATGGCGTTAAGAATAAAAATTAAGAAACCAAGATAAATAATCCATGGTTCGAAATTCCCCATCCTGGTGTAGTGGTATTCGATAAAATCCATCAGGGCATAAAAAAGAGCTAAAAGAGATGAAATCTGTAGGAAAAGATAGGAACGGCGGTCATCATCTTCTATAACCAAAGTATCCGGGTCCTTATAAATAAGCGTCTCAATTATTGACCAGCCCAGGAAAATTGCAAAAAAGGCCATAATAACCATAAAATCAAAACGGTCCAGGCTTTTCCAGGCCAGATAGCTGATATAGACAAAAACAATTATTGATATAATCATGCGAATGATTACATTTCTTACCCTGATATTCATATATCCCTCCAAAAACTATTACTGTGGCTTTCGTGGGTGTCATCCTGAGCGTAGCGAAGGATCTGATATGATATTCCAGTGAAAGATCCTTCACTTCGTTCAGGATGACAAGGAAAGTTATTTTCTTATTATAAAACCGCGTAAATCCTTATATAATCCGCGCTCGCTTAGCGAGTCCGCGTCTATTTTACTATTTGTATTCTAGTCTATTTTCGTATTTCCTCCGGAATTCTGGCGATAGGCGGCATCTGTCGTTTATGTTGGCTGATTTGGTTTAAGTGTTGAATACGTTCTATTACATCGGTTTCGCCCTGTTTATATTGAATATAGTCGTCCAGTTGTTCGTAACTTATACCCATTTCCTCTTCATCGGTCTGCCCTACCCATAAGCCTCCTGATGGGGTCTTATTGATAATTACGGAGGGTATGTGCAGGTAGTTGGCCAGTTCCAATACTTCCCTTTTTAGCAGGTCACCCAGTATTTGCAAATCTACTCCGCTGTCACCATGTTTGGTACTATAGCCGACGGTAATTTCACTTTTATTGGTAGTACCCAGAACCAAGTAGCCCCGGGCCTGAGCCGAATAATACAGAGTAGTCATTCTCAGACGCGGTTTTAAGTTTGCACGCAGCAGGCGCCTTTTAGAACCGTCAAGCTTTATATAGGACTCAAGTTTAGTTATCAGTAGTTGATATACATTATCCAGTTCCACTACCCGGTAAGGCATATTAAACCTGTCCAATAATAACCGGCTATGAATCAGATCTTCTGTACTACTTTCACAAGGTAGTACCAGAGCCATACAATTATCAGGAAAAGCCTTCTGGGCTAAGACTGCTGCAACTGCCGAGTCAACACCTCCACTAACCCCGATTACAACACCCCGGGCACCGGCTTCCTCTACCTTTTCCCTCAACCAGGTAACCAGATGTTGAACTACAGCTTCGCAGTTCATAGTCGTTAACTCCTCCCCTTAATCAAACAATTCGGTCGAAATATACTTATCGGCACTATCCGGAGCAATAGCCAGTATCTTTTTACCCTTTCCCATTTTATCAGCCAGTTGCAAAGCTGCAAATATAGCAGCACCAGATGATATGCCCAGCAATAATGCCTCTTGCCGGGCTAGTTGGTGACAGGTTTCTATGGCATCTTCATCCGTGACCGCAATAATATTGTCGACCAATTCTAAATTCAACACCAGGGGAATAAATCCTGCCCCAATACCTTGAATTTTATGTGGACCGGCCAAATTACCACTTAAAACAGCAGAATTTGCCGGTTCTACCGCCACTATTTTAATTGCTGGAATTTCCTGTTTTAGTACCCGGGCAATTCCCGTAATGGTTCCCCCGCTTCCGACTCCACAAACCAGAGCATCCAGATTTTTGCCCATCTGCTGCAAAATCTCCCTGGCGGTAGTTACTTCATGACATTCGGCATTGGCGGGGTTTTCAAACTGTTTTACCAGGTAATAGCGAGAGTCTGATTCTGCCATACTCGAAGCTTTTTTTACTGCCCCCGGCATACCCTCGGCAGCAGGTGTAAGTACTAATTCTGCACCATAGGCCCGCAATATCTTTTTCCTTTCTTCACTCATATTTTCCGGCATAACTATTACTATGGGATAACCTTTTAAAGATGCTGCCATAGCCAGGCCGATACCGGTATTGCCACTGGTGGCTTCTAAAATAATAGACCCTGGTTGCAACAGCCCCTTTTCTTCGGCCTTTTCAATCATGTAGAGGCCTGGTCTGTCTTTAATGCTGCCGGCAGGGTTAAAACCCTCTAATTTAACATATACCTCGCCCCCATCCCGGGAACGCATATTAGTAAGACTTACAACCGGGGTCTGGCCAATTAGTTCCAGAACATTTTTAGCTACTCTCACTACCATTTACCTCCCTGTCAATGAGATTATTTCAATTTCACCCCAGGCAGCCAGCTTATCGTTCTTTATTGCTAGAATACCGGCCACCTCCTTAATATTTTGTGCGAATTCTATAGCTTTAATTAAATCATCCTCAATTTTAACCAGATTAGCAGCTGCAGTAGCTACAGCATCTGCCAGGGCGACATCCTGAGCTTTAATCACCACAGCATCAGCCTTGCCAAAACTTAGACTGGGGCCTACCGTACCCGATGAAGTACATATCCCCAAAGGGGTTTCCTCCGGGCAGACACGGATGGCTATCTTATTACTAAAAGGAGAAGGGCCGGCAAATACGGCTACACGTCTTTCCCGGTGGGAATGCAAATAGATGTCACCACCATTTTCTATTATACACTCCCGACAGCCGGTGCTCAGTTTCTCTCCCAGAGCATGGGATATAGTGCCGGCAACTGCTGCCATAGGACCCACTCCGGCCACAGCAGCCGCTTTAGCCATTTGTCCGGCCAGTTCCGGTGCCCCGGGAAGCAGCTTAAGCGGAACCAGGGAAGTGAGAAATTCCGGCTGCAGGTTAATGTAGTCTTCTAATTGGCCCCGCAAACCTATAAGTTCTTGGCGACATAAAGCTACCAGGCTATCGGAGTAACTCTCCCGGTCGACTCCAATAGCCAGGTCGCTTTGCTTAATTCTAAGATTAAAATAATGCATATCACCAGCCTGATGCAGGGACCGGTAGGTGCGATTTACGTAATTATCTTTATTCATAACTAGAGGCTATAAATACCTCTATACTGCCTCCCTGACTTCAAAATACAACTTGATGGCCCGGGTAGGACAACAATCCAAACACATACCACAAATAACACACTTGGAGTTATCAAACGAAACCATCATGGTCTCCCGGTCCAAATCCAGGGCCTGAGTAGGACAAAACGAGGGACAAGCTCCACATTGGATACATATCTCTTCGCTCCAGACTACCGTTTCGCTCAAGGGTTCTACATGAATACCCAGGCTTTTCAGGTATTCCACCCCGGACTTATATTTTTCCCGCTTTCCTTCCAGTTCCACTACCAGGTAACCTTCCTTTTGCGGGTTTATATCAGCTTTCAGTATATTAACTACCAGGTCATAGTCCTTTATTAACTGATAAATAATAGGTTGCTCCGACTGAGCTGCGGAAAAATAACATACTACCCGATTTTTCATTTTACTCCCTCCTTCTCCTATCTATTACCGTTAGGGTTACGTTCAGGAATCGACTTGAATTCTATATTGGCGTCGGCAGAAGGCAGCGAAGCTACCGGTTTAGTTAACTCAAATCTGCCAACCTTTATCCATTCCTTCAAAGTGTCGGCAATTCTGCGGGCCCGGTAAATACTGGACTGGGGAGTACTAATGACTTCCTTGCCATTTATAGTTATTTTCCCGCTCTTCAAGTCCTTGAAGTTGGCAAAACCCAGGTCAATAGATTTTCCATAAGGATAACCTTCGCTGTAATCTACTATGGGACAATAGATATCCTCATCCTTTACCGCAGCATAAGATAATATTTCTTCGTCCAGGATCGGAATCGGTATACCAATTCCCACCGCCATGGTGGCACCATAGCCGATATAGCTTAAGCCCACCAGCCAGTTTGGATCCATCTGTTTTAAATCCCCGATTACGGCCAGGGTACCGGCACCTACCTTGGGTACTCCATTTTCGCCCCTTAAAACATTGGGATGGTGCTGCGTTCCATTCCAGGCTACATAACCAATACCTCCGCCCAGGAATATCCGGGTCCCTACACCTATAGTCTTGTAGTAGGGGTCATTTAGCAGGGGACTTAATTGCCCGGAAGTCGAATAACTGGCATTCCCTAAATTAGGTTTGACTATGCCCATATAGGTATATATAGTTCGGTCACTCAAGTTTACCGCACAGTTGTAGTTCTGGTAGGCATTGCGAGGATTAAACAGAATAGCCTCGTTAAGGTCCTCCAGCTTGATAACGGTATCCACTTTTTTATTAGGATAACAATCAGTACCGTAGCCTATGGCTTCCAACCTGATCTCTTTACCTTCCAGGAGGTCGTGAATAACATGACCGCCACCGTAACTGAAACGTCCCGGGTAAACCTTATTTTCCGGGTCATTTTCCGGCAGCTGGGCTGCTCCTAGATAAGCGTCTACGGCAGCAATACCAGCATAAGCTTCCACCCCGTTTAGCCATACTTTGCTCATTTTAATACGAGGCCGGGAATGTCCAAAATTCAGGAAAGCCCCGGAAGAACACATCGGTCCAAAAGTACCGGTAGTAACCACGTCTATTTCCCGGGCTGCTTTTTCCAGTCCCTGTTCAGCAACAATATCAATAACTTCCTCGGCAGTTACTACAACTGCTTCACCCCGTTTAATCTTTTCGTTAATTTCTTCATAAGTCTTCTGGTACGCCATTTTTTCTCCTCCCTTAATTAAGCAGTCTCTGAGCAGCCCGTACTGCTGCCCGGGCGTCTTCGGAATAAGCATCAGCTCCGATGCTTTGAGCATATTCAGGGGTTAAAACTGCACCCCCTACCATAAATTTGCATGGTAAACCCCGGGTTCGGGCCTCCTCGATTACTTTTTTCATGGCTGGCATAGTAGTCGTCATCAAGGCACTGAGTCCAATAATATCGGCATTTTCTCTTTCAGCTGAATCCAGGATTACTTCTGCCTTTACATCCTTACCCAAATCAATCACCCTGAACCCGTAGTTTTCTAGTAAAACACAAACGATGTTTTTACCAATATCATGTATATCCCCTTCTACCGTAGCCATTATGATAGTACCCCGGCTCTGGCCGGCCTGCTGGCTTAAAAGGGGCTTTACTATAGAAAAGGCCTTTTTCATGGTTTCTGCCGCCATCATCAACTGGGGCAGGAAATACTCTTTACGGTCATAGCGCTCCCCCGCCTCCTCAATGCCGGGAATTAATCCCTCATTAACAATTTCCAGAGGCTTCAGCCGGTATTCATGAAGAGCTTTTTCCAGCAGTTTTTCAATACCGTCCTGGTTTCCTTCCAGAACTGCGTTTTTTAATTGCTGGTTAATTGATATGTTACCATCTTGGGACTTATCAGTTCCAGGTTCGACCGGGTTTATGGTTTTAGCCGAACCAGTCAACAGATTGGGTATATTACAATTATTACATATATCGTGCCGCACATTACCCCCACTCGTTGCCGGTCCGCCCTGATAGTCTTTATACTGGTTAATAAAGGCAGAACAGTTACGGTCGCGGTTTAAAAGTACCCCGGCAGCCATTATGGTATCCCGCATCCTATTGTCAAATGGGTTTATAATAGGAAGATCCAAACCTGCAGCCAGGGCCATGGCTAAATAGGTGGAGTTTAAAATCTCCCGGGCGGGCAGACCATGAGAAACATTGCTTACTCCCAAAACTGTTCCCACTCCCAGTTCGTCTTTTACCTGCCTCAGGGTCTTAATAGTCTCCATAACTTGAGACTGTTCGGCACTGGCTGTCTGCACCAGACAGTCTATATATATATCTTCATCCCGCAGTCCATACTCCCGGGCCTTTTTATATATTTTACGGGCAACTTCCATACGGCCTTCAGCGGTTTTAGGGATGCCCTTCTCATCCAGACATAATCCCAGCACGGCTGCCCCGTATTTTTTGGCCAGGGGTAAAATGATATCCAGTTGCCGGTCTTCCCCGGTAGTTGAATTGATTAAAGGACGTCCAACAAAATTCTTTAAGGCTTCTTCCACCACCATTGCATTGGTAGAATCAATTGAAATAGGAACATCTACTGCGGCTTGAACCGCCTGAACCGCCTGTTTCATAGCAACTGCCTCATCAATACCTGGAACTCCCATATTCACATCCAGTATGGGTGCTCCCGCCGCTGCCTGGTTACGAGCTTCTTCTACTACCATGAGCATTTGCCCATCCTTGATATCCGAAGCCAGTTTTTTCCTGGCAGTAGGGTTTATTCTCTCCCCTATATAGGCCAGAGATGACCCCTCCCGAATATTTACACAACGGCCGCGGGAAGTGAGAGCAAATACTTTTTTTCCTGTCCTTTTTAAGGCTGGTACACCCCGCAAAACGTCGGCCATGGCTCTAATATGCTCAGGAGTAGTTCCACAGCAACCACCAATTATACCGGCACCAGCATCTCTAAGGCGCAAGGCATATTCTGCCATTTCCTCGGGACTATCGGGAAAAACGGTTTTATCCCCCAGTAAAAGGGGCAAACCGGCATTTGGTTCCACTGACAGGTAAACTCCAGAGTAATGGCCCATAATCTCAATAACCGGTAAAAGCTCCCGAGCCCCCCCGGAGCAGTTAGCCCCAACCGCCAGAGGTTGCAGGGCTTCCAGGGTAAGCAGAGCAGTCAGGGGGTCAGTTCCCATCATGGTCCGACCACTATTTTCAAAGGTCATATGAACTATTACTGGCAAACGGGTATTTTCCCGGGCCGCAATTAAGGCAATCCGGGCCTCACCTATATCAGTCATAGTTTCGATAGAAATAAGATCCGCGCCGGCTTTCTCACAGGCTTTTACCTGCTCGCTAAAAGCGGCATACAACTGGTCGAAATTAGCATCTCCCATAGGTTGCAACAATTTACCGCTGGGTCCTATGGAGGCTGCAACCAGAACTTTATCCCCGGCAGCCTGCCGGGCTATTCTTACTGCTTCTGCATTTATTTCCTCCACCCGGTTTTCTAAACCATACTCCCTCAGTTTAAAACTATTTCCACCGAAGGTATTAGTCTGTATGATATCCGAACCGGCTTCAATATATTGACCATGAATAGCGCTTAACATTCGAAAGTTCTCTATTCCAAATAACTCTGGACATTGCCCTGGCATCATGCCCTGTTCCTGCAGCATAGTGCCCATAGCCCCATCCAGAATTAATACTTTTTGCTTTAATAATTCCTCTACATTTGGCCTCATTTTGTAAAACACTCCCCTTTCACAACAGTTTATAACAAAAGCCCCTCCAAATAATGAGGGGCTAAAACTGTTACAAGCCTCTCATCTGCCAGGATATCCCTGCAGGAATTGGCACCATACCTTAACAGGCGGTTGCCGGGTTTCATCGGGCCAGTCCCTCCACCTCTCTGGATGAGATTATTAAAATAATTGATAGGCAAGTTCACGCGGATTTCAGGGAACTACGCGGATTCATTATTGCCTAATGTATAGGATTAGTAGCGGAGTCGTTATTTTCCTCCGTTTTAATTTCTGTATTTTCTTCTATGTCTCCTGAGGTATTTTCCTCCCCACTTCTTTCTGTACTCTCAGTTGTGTTAACGGCCTCAGTTTTAGTTTCCACGATGGTTTGTAATGTTTCGTTTTTAACTACTGAAGGTTTAATTACCGGGGGGTCGTCAAAATTCATTGCATCTTGCAAATCCTTTTTTACTCCAGCAGTGCTTTTCTTAAATTCATTTACGGCTTTACCCATCGATTTGGCGACTTCCGGCAGTTTACCAGGCCCTACTACAATTAAGGCTATTGCCAGTATAAAAACTAGTTCCCAGGGTCCAATATTCCCAATGAAACCAAACATTGTTACTGCCTCCTATAATCCTTAATCCCTAACAACTGCAGTATATTGTTACTTTTTACATTGTACTTTGCTTTAAACATAAGTTCAATGTTTTTCGCACATAAATGCTTCTCTGGCCAAAATAATAGACCAGTACAAAAACTGGTCTACAATATTAAGGTGTATTCTTCTCTTTAACTTTTGTTTTAGCGTAATTCGGTGGGAATAAATGCATCCACCAGACCGATTACGAAGGCTGCCAGCAAGCTGCCGAGCAAGGATACAGACAGATAACTGGGAATAATAAACTGGGCTACATAAATAACTACAGCAGCTGTAATAAAGCCAACTATTCCACGGGAACGTGGGGAAATCCTGTCACCCAGGATGGCTTCCACAATATAACCGAGAACGGCTATAACTACTGCCGCAATTAATGCTCCTACGAATCCTGATACCGTAATACCGGGAAGCAGGTAGCCCACCAGTAGTAAAACCAGGGCAGATACTATAAAACGTACAATTGTACCCAGCATTATAAAAACTCCTTTCCAAGAAAAATTCTTTTTTCATCTTTATAATGCCATTTTGCTAATTAAACTATTCAATTAAATATACATAAAAAAACGGCAGGCTTTATAGCCTGCCGAAAGTTGTAGTAAGACACTACTTCTTCTCTGGAAGCTCGGGTTGATAAAAGAATAAAGGACAACAAACCTGAAAATTGTTTACTGCAATGAAGGCAAAGAATATAGCGAGTGAAGTTGACATGAACGTCTTAAGTTGATGAAACATCATGTTTCCTCCTCTCTATTGATTTTTCAATTCCTAACAGGAATCTATCCCAGACGGCTATGTACAGCTCGCCTCCTGGTGTCAGGGTAAGTGATTGCCAGAACAATCCGAGTAATAGGGAAAGTGCATATAAGTAATAGTTATAAATATATAGAGTAAATGAGAAAAATAATATAAGGGTTAAAACAATACAACTTTTATACTTTAGTTGCTTTCTTTTTATCGAATCATTTATTCTCTTGGAAGGATTATCTACTGGCGCAAACCCGCAAACCAGGCTATAGCAAATAATCGCGGTGGTTATAAAATAAAGTAGATAGTATTCATAGCAAAGATAATGCAGGAGATAGGCCAATAATAGATAGGTAACCAAACCCGAAAGGGTACAGCCATAGTAAGTATTGCAATGGACTCCGCCGGAATAACGCCGTAGTATGGCAGAAGCAGCCATTATTCCCATTATTTCTAGTAGTAATCCGCATAAATATGCTATCAGGAAGAATACGCTGTAACTGTCAAGTAAAAATGAACAAAAAATGATAAATAACTTTGGACACCTAGTTATTCCCAAAAATGGTTTGGCGGTGTTTTAAACGATAGCTGTCACCGCTTAGATGGATAACCTCACTTTTGTGGATTAAGCGATCCAAAATTGCAGTTGTAATCGCTGGATCACCCAGGATATCTCCCCAATCTTCTGGCCCCTTGTTTGATGTAATGATGATGGAAGTTTGACCGTAGAGCTTGTTGATTAGTTGAA
>Ga0209510_1001709_pt1 | contig 24024 bp, 23 predicted proteins | sample BiotimSIPDNA_FD_185749 | JGI IMG/M metagenome (GOLD analysis project Ga0209510, IMG submission 185749) | Anaerobic biogas reactor microbial communites from Washington, USA - Biogas_R1 time_0 SIP DNA (SPAdes) (version 2) | ecosystem: Engineered > Bioreactor > Anaerobic > Unclassified | place...
TGCGTGTTCCCTCTGAGAAGTTACTGGCGAAAAGCTGTAGTGCCTCTAAGGTTGCCGCCTCAGCCTGTGTCGGGTTCTCGAAGGTATCGGTGAGCAGTGACTCATTGTCGTTGCCACTGAAATAGGTCCAGAAAACGATTGTGGCGATGATCAGCAGCGAGGCCACCAATCCCGCAATCTGGAGTCTGAAATTTCTTCGGATAAGGGTACTCTTCGCAACTGTCTTCCCGCTTATTTCCGCCATCTCCATTTTGTCAATCAAATTACCCATCCGCTGCTCCAAGTCTTTTGGCATCTCCAGTGCGGCAGACGAAAGCGATTGAAACAGTTCCCTGTCAGCTTCGTATTGTGCCGGTAGTAACTGACGGTTGAAATAACCGGCAAGGAGTTGTTCCTCCCGGCGGTCGGTATCACCGCGGTAGAACTTTTCCAGCAAGGATTCAAACTCTTTCTCCATACTCATACTTCTTCATTTTTTCTTTCAAGTTTCTTCTCGCTCTCGAGAGGAGTTGTCGCACATTCATCTCTGTAAGTTGCATCGCTTCCGCAATTTCCGGGAGCGGTTGATCGGCATAATGACGCAGTCGAATGGCTCTCTGCTGGTTTGAAGGAAGTGTGGAGAGCATCTGTTCCAACTGCTGCAGCTGTTCTTTTGCTTCGAGTCCGGTTAACGCCCCCCCGTTGTCTATCGCATCTACAGAAGGGGTGAGGGTTGTGATCCGGTGTCGTGATTGCTTCCTGAGATGATCGAGAGAGCAGTTACGTGTTACAGAGACCACGTAGGCCTCATCATTCTCAATTACCGCCAGTGTCTCACGTGTCTTCCAGAGCTTCTCATACACCTCCTGGACGATATCTTCAGCATCCGTTCTGTCACCCGTGACGGCAAAGGCATAGCGAAATATCAACCCGCTGTAGCCAAGAAACCGATTTTTAAATTCACCTCCCTCCATTGCTCATCGCATCGATATCGGATGGTCGGAACTTCCCTTTGAGGTGTACCAAAGCGGGATCGTCGCCCATGGTAATGATCACCATTTCACGAATCAGCTGATCTTTTATCTTCACGAAGATCCGTGCTTTCTCCTTGTCATCGTTGGCGTTGAGAAACAGCTCAAAATCATCATCCCGGAAGTACAGGGCTGTACGACTGAATTGCTCTTTCACTTCCTGCGAACAATCTCCTAGAGAGAGCACACGGATACTGCTCAACTTTCCACCTCCATGATCATCCATAAAAGGTTTGGCTAACATCAGCGCTATGCCGTTCAGGTTCACCTTCGTGACATTCTCGGCACGGGCAAATTCGCGGTACAATTCATTCAACTTTATTTGTGCCTGGAGACCGGCTGCAAGCAGTGCAAAAAGCATCAGCGCAAGAATCTTATTCTTCATCATACCAAAAATTTAATCTGTTTGTATAGGAAAGACGACGAATATGTAATTTTGTGACAACAGTAAATGTTTTTTTGTGAAACAAAATCATAAAAAAAACCGGCTTTCAGACAAAAACCTGAGCCGGTGAGTCATGTGGGGATTGTCATACTGGTGGAGTAACCCTTCACAGTCAATGTCCGTGTAAACTACTCTTCACCCTTGAAACGATTACGGATGTACTGTCTGCGCTTCAACAGAAAATGCAGGAGGAGCGCAAGCAACAGTGTAATGCCTATGATCGTGAAGTATTCACCCCAGTTGCCCGAGTTACGGTAACTGGGATAAGCCAGGATTCCCATGACAAGGGCGTAGAACACCAGCACAAGAGGTAACAGGGTATGTTTCTCAAACTTTCTCTTCATTGTTTGAGGTCATAATTTTAGCGAAACGCGTTATTTTTTCTTTATCAAGTTGAACCACCAGCTCCTCACTGAGGACAATTTGCCTAGTGATGAGATTCTCCCAGAAGTTCATCTTCTCCACATCCAGCTCTCCACCGAAATAATCACGTATCAGCGCATGTCGGGCAAGGCTTTCAGGAAAAGCCTTGTCGAGCTGTTGCTGTGCTTTCTCTCCGCTGTAGAGGCAGTTGACGAAAAGTCCCAGTCGTTTATTGGCTAGCAGTGCCTGATTGTTTTTACAGAAACCGGCAATTATTTTCTGGATCTTACCGTAATGGATGGATCCTCCTATAATAAAGGAATCGTAAACATTCAGATCAGGTATTGATTCACGACAATTCAAGTTGCACAAATCCACCTTGCCGTCCATAAGTCTGAATAGCTCCCGGGCACAACGTTCAACTGAACCATGGTTAGAAGCAAAAACAATCAGCGTATTGTGCATCACATCTATTTCAGTTGACTCAGAATGGACACAAGGTAGTCATAGGAACGTTCAACAGTATCAATCTTCACCGCCTCATCGGGTGAGTGAGCACCAGTGATGGTAGGTCCGAAAGAGACAATATCCAGTTTCTGCTCCACGTTCGACTGTATGATGCCACACTCAAGGCCAGCATGGATCACCATCACCTTGGGTCGCTGGTTAAATTTTTCGAGATAGATCCGTTCCATGGTGTTCAGCAGTTCGCTTTGGGCGTTGGGTTGCCATCCGGGGTAGTCTCCGTCGAATACAACACGGGCACCAGCCAGCATGAAAAGGCTCTCAACCGAGGAGCAGACCCAATCCTTACGGCTCTCAGATGAGCTGCGCACCAGCAACTTTACATCTATGCCATCTTCAGAGGATTCCACAAGTGCAAGGTTGAGCGAGCTCTCAACCACACCGGGAAAGTCGGCCAGGTAGCTGATCACCCCATTGGGGCATCCCTCTACAGCGTTGATCAGGTCATCCTGCACCTGCTCCGGTATCAGGCTCTTCGGCAATTCGGTCCGTTCAACCTTGAAGGAAATCCCCTCTTCAATACCGATAAAGTCGTTGCGGAATAGCTCTTCATATTCTGCAACTAGGTCCAGGAGGTCATCAGAGAGCTGCTCTGGAATGGTAAGTACCACGAACGACTCGCGGGGTATGGCGTTGCGCAGTGATCCTCCCTGTATGGAGGCAATGCGTGCTTCATAGTTGCTGACCACCTCTTTCAGGAAGCGGTTCATTAGCTTGTTGGCATTTGCCCGTCCCAGGTGAATCTGTACCCCGGAGTGACCCCCTTTGAGACCACGCAGGCTCACCTTGAAGGCAATATCCCCCTTTTCAATTTCAGTAACCGGCTTGTAGCGGAAAGATACATTTACATCTCTACCGCCGGCACATCCGATGCAGAGCTCACCATCATCCTCGGTGTCGAGGTTGAGCATCAGTGATCCTTGTAGGAATCCTTTCTCTAGACCATTGGCACCATCCATGCCCACCTCCTCATCGATGGTGAAGAGCGCTTCAATGGCAGGATGCTCCAGTGTCTCATCTTCAATGAAGGCCATCATCATGGCACAGCCAATGCCGTTGTCTGCACCCAGCGTAGTGGAACGAGCTTTCACCCACTCCCCGTCGACATAGGCCTGAATGGGATCTTGTGCAAAATCATGGGCTACATCGGCATTTTTCTGTGGCACCATATCGAGGTGCGATTGTAGGATGACCGTCTTGGCACTTTCATACCCCTTAGTAGCAGGCTTGCAAATCAACACGTTACCTGCCCTGTCCTGTCGTGTTTCCAAGTTCAGTGCTTTCCCGAAATCCATCACGAAGCGGGTCACCTCTTCCATCTGGCCGGTAGGCCGTGGTATGCGGGTGAGGGAATGAAAGTGTTTCCAAACGCTTTGGGGTGTGAGCTTATGCAATTCTGTTGTAGCCATGTTTACTTATCTTTAATTGGTTTTTTCATTGTTTTACTTCTATTTTCCTCTTCACATGCGGCATGGCAAAGACACCTACAAGGCCGTAGAGGATCTGCCAGACCGACTGAATGGTGAAGACAGCACCCGCGAAAGCAAGCGCCTCTTTCTCTGCTACTCCCAGGATCAGCAGAGAGGAAATCACCATGAAATGCCAGGGGCCTATGCCACCTTGTACAGGTACCGAGATGCCGATGTTTGTCATGGCGAAAACGATCAATCCAGCCATTGGGCCCAGGCCTTTAGTGAAATCAAATGCAAAGAAGCAGATGTAAAAATACAAATAAAAAGAGAACCAGAGGAGGATCGTATAGATTATTATCCTCTTTTTCTCCTTCATTCCGGAGATGAGACGCAGGTCGTAGCGAAGCGTGTTGACGAAACGCCTTAATTTAATCATCAACCAGGTGCGTCGGAAAAAGGTACGCATCACAATTACCGCCAGCACCATCGCAACCAGGATCAGGTAAATCCAGACAGATGAAAACATGTGTGAAAGAGCATCTCCAAACTGGGGGTTATCTCTGAAATAGGAGGAAAAAAAATCAATACTGAACAGCATGCTGAATAAAATCACTGATACACCGGCAATGATGTCGACAACCTTGTCAATCAGAAAAGTCTCCAGTGTTCTGGAGAAAGGAATTCGATCATACCTGCTCACTACACCACAACGCCAAACATCACCAGCGCGCGGCAGGACAAAGTTGACCGCATAGTTGCCCAGCGTGGCATATACCAGGCTGGCACGTGGAGGATGATAGCCGAGTGAATTGACAAACAACTCCCAGCGCAACCCCCTCAACAAGTTGCCCAACAACCCGAAGATCAAGGAGAAGGCTATGATTCCGAAATTTGCCGAGCGGGTGATTTCCCACAGCTCGCCCAGATCAGTGTCGCGATACATAGCCCAGATGATAAACAATCCGAGCAGCAGGGAGAGCACTGTCTTCAGGAAGCTCTTCAGGGATTCAGCTGTTATCTTCACCTGTTCACTGTTAATTTGTTCCACCAAGAGAGAGAATGGGGCACAAAAGCTTCCGAACATACGGTGTGAGCCTCTCTATCTTGTTTTTTTAGAATGGGTTTATCAGATTTCTGATAATAAAATGTTACCTTTGCGGCGGTAAAGATAAGGAATAATCGGCAGATTGCAATGTTTCAGGTAAGAGCAAAAAAAAGCCTAGGGCAGCACTTTCTCAAGGATGAGTCGATTGCACACCGCATCGCGGAGAGCCTTGAGAACTACCCCACTCTCCCAGTGCTGGAGGTGGGACCCGGCACCGGCATGCTCACCCGACAACTGCTGGAACTGGGCAGAGATCTTACAGTGGTGGAAATAGACCGTGAGTCGGTTGCTTACCTGAAAGAGCACTATCCTGCCCTCAAAGGCCGTATACTGGAGCAGGATTTCCTACAGATGGACCTCACAACACTTTATAACGGCAACTTCTGTCTGATTGGCAATTATCCTTACAACATCTCCTCACAGATTTTTTTCAAGTTGCTCGACCACAAGGAGTCTATCCCTTGTTGTGCGGGCATGATCCAGAAGGAGGTGGCGGAACGCATGACCGCTTCACCCGGAAACAAGAGTTACGGCATCCTCAGTGTGTTGCTGCAGGCCTGGTACGATATCGAGTACCTCTTCACGGTGAACGAGCAGGCGTTCATCCCTCCGCCCAAAGTTAAATCGGCAGTCGTACGGCTTACCCGCAACGGACGAAAGCAGCTCGGCTGTAATGAAAAATTGTTCAAGACGGTAGTGAAGACAAGCTTCAACCAGCGACGGAAGATGCTGCGCAACTCCATCAAGTCACTGCTGTCAGAAAAGAGTCCCCTGCCCGACGACCCAATGCTCACCATGAGACCCGAACAGCTCACCATTGAACAGTTCGAGCGACTCACCAACCTGTTGGAACCGTTGATACGGTCTGGAGGTCAGAAGGCATCAGAGGACTGATTAAAGCACGATTTAAAAGAGAAAGATCATGGCGGAAGTAAAATTGTTTTATCACAAGGATGGCATTGTAAGACTGAGCCGTAGCCTTGACTTCCTGAAATCAAACCCCATACAGAACTTTTTGTGGATTGACCTCAACGATGTAGACGAGGAGGTGGAAAATGAACTGGAGGATTTCCTGAAGATCTATATTCAGGAGGAGGAGGAGATGATTGAGATCGAGATGTCGTCACGGTACATCGAGACCAACGACACACTGGTGGTAAATTCCAACTTCCTGCTATCCAACTTCGAAACTGATCCGGTATCGTTTATACTCAAGAACAATATTCTGGTGACTGTTCGCGGTGAAGAACTGAGCTCCTTTCACGAGACGGTTAAGAAGATTTCAGCCAATCCGAAGAACTATCCCACCGGGGCACACGTGCTGGTGGCGCTACTGGAGACACGGGTTGAGTTCGATGCCGACATGATCGAGAACATGACTCAGAAGATCACCCAGCTCAGTAACTCGCTCACACTGCAGGAGGCAGACGAGGAGCTACTCTCCGAGATCAAAAATCTTCAGGAAAAGACGATGCTCCTTAGGGAGAACATCATTGACAAACAGCGCACCGTCTCTGGCATGCTTCGCAGTGAGTTCATCCCCAATGAGCTGCAACCTAAGCTCACCATCATCATCAAGGACATCAACTCACTGGTGGAACACATCAAGTTCAGCTTCGACCGTCTCGACTACCTTCAGGACACCTTCCTGGGTTATGTGAACATCGAACAGAACAAGATCATCAAGATTTTTACCATTGTCTCGGTCATCTTCATGCCCCCCACGCTTATCGCCAGCATCTACGGAATGAACTTCACTTTTATGCCGGAGATCGACAAGAAGTGGGGCTACCCTTTGGCCATCCTCTTTATGGTGCTCTCATCGCTCTTCATTCTCTATTATTTCAAGAAACGAAAGTGGCTCTGAGGTGACAACCTCCTATTCCAACATGTAATGCATAGCAGGCACTTTCTCCGGGAACAGGGTCGCAATCTGCTCTCCACGTTCACTGGTGTGATATCCCATGAGGTGTTGCGTAAGGTCAGTTATCGCCAGCTCTAGCATCGAATCAATCGGTTGTTCTACTTTAATGGCTATGCCCCCCGATATGGAAAAGATACTACTGTTCCGGCTAAGCAATGGATCAACCACTTTCAGTGAGAAGTTTATATCATCCTGTGCTGCGGCATATAGCTGCAATAGACGCTCCACATCGATGATACGCGACATGCCTATCAGATTTTTCTTGGGAGGGAAGTGATAAAGTGAGGCCTCCTCGACGATGGCACAAAAATCATCATATGTTTTCTGTAGTGTCATCTCACACCCTCGAAAATGGGAATCGAAAGCACGGTAAGCTGCCTGCAAGTCGCCTGGATGTAAATCGAGCACTTTTTTGAGCAAGAGCATCTGTTCAACGCCTGCATCGAAGGTTTGTGCAAAGCCATATTTGGCATAAAAGCCGAGCAACCACTCCTCCTGCGGCACCAGCAACATCAGCGGGAACTCTCTCTCTCTAGCCACTTCAAAGCTGCGTAGTAAGAGCTGATGCATGATCCCTTTTTTGCGTGCTTCCGGTAACGTGCATACTCCCGATAGGTAAAGCACCGGAATCTCACAGCCGTGAAAGGTGAAAGTGTAAGGCAGCATCTGCAGCGATGCTACCGCCATCTCCCCCTCAAAATAAATCAGTGTCTGGTCGTCGCGATACTTGTGACGGAAGTAGACATCCATGTAATCGTCCGGGTCACCGAAGCAGCGCTTCCACATCGCCCTCACCGCTTCACGTGAATGTTCATCGGCAAAACGTATCATGATTTACTGTTGTTTGAGCCGTGCATTAAATTTCTCCAACAGGATATCGGGTTGATAGGAGAGTTTCGCTTTACGCAGGTTCTCGATGCCCATGTCCTCCTCCCTGTTGATATAAGTATAACCTTCGGTTTCATGCTCAGCAAACTGCTGGTTTATGATCGTATAGGCACCATGAATGGTGGTGAAGGCTTTCTCCACATGCACCACAATAGTGTCATCAGTGAGCGGCTCTCCAATGGTGAAGGCGGCGATCCGGTTGTTTACGCAGATCAGTCCACCCCGCAGCTGCAGCTCCTCGAAGTGATCGAGCATCATTGTGGTGGCATGATCATCGTATGTCAATGTGGGATCTTTCTCCTCCCGGTTCATCTCCATCCAGTCGTCGAGCATCGCTTTGCACTCTTTCACGATTTCAGGATGACCGGTCAGCGACTTGTACTTCCAGTCGTTCTCTCTCATGAATCGGTTTATATGGTTGCGTTTGCTCTGTAACTTCTTCCCCTTAAGGTGAGTCAGTTTCTCGATGCTATAAATATAGTCGGATACCGAACGGTTCAGCTTGTAATCGAACATATCCGGCATTTCTGCATCAATCTTATCGATCATCTCGCGGGTGAGACCCCGCATCTGAAAGAGGGTGTTGAACTGCTTGTGGTCCTCCATAATTACATGAATCCCTTCGCGGATATTACCTTCTCCAATAGGCATGAGATAGGAGTTGCGGCCGTTGTTGTCGTGAAAGCGGATGAAAAGCCATCCATCTTCCACGGCAAACTGAGTATCAAACTTGGAGCCCCAACAGTAAAGGTTCGTGAAACAGAGGTCTGAAGCCCTGTAATGCTGCCTGCAGAGATAACTATTGATCAGATCCCTGTCTTGCAGTGCAATTGGTTTAAATGTAAGCATAAATGGATTGTCTCTTTGTATGCGTATTGAGGTGAACAATCAGTGATAGGAAAAGTTTACAAAAAAAAGCGGAATGATCTTCTCATCCCGCTCTTCAAATCGTAGTATTTTAAAATTTCTTGAAGCCGACGATTTCACGCACCTCACGGATTGTCTTCGCTGCGTTCTCACGTGCCTTCTCCACCCCTTCCTGAGTCACTTTGCGCAAATAGGCTTCATCGTTTTCAATTTCCAACATCCGCTCACGGATGGGAGCAGTCACGCTGATGATGTCGGCGGCCAGCTGTTTCTTAAGGTCTCCGTATCGAATCTCACACCTGTTCCATTGGTCGTCGAAGTGTTTTACAACATCAGGTGTGGATACCACCCGCAATAACGTGAACAGATTCTCGATACAATCAGGCTTCGCCGCATTTGGCTCAGTAGGACCGGCATCGGTGAGGGCTTTCTTCACCTTCTTCTCGATCTCCTTCGGACTGTCGCCCAGGTAGATGGCATTTCCTTCCGACTTACCCATCTTGCCACTGCCGTCCAGACCGGGTATTTTCACCAGCTCCTCACCAAAGTTATAAGCCACAGGTTCCCTGAAATAATCGACACCATAGAAGTTGTTGAAGCGACGGGCAAACTTGCGGGTCATCTCCAGGTGCTGCTCCTGGTCCTTCCCCACCGGGACCTTGTGGGCATTGTGGATCAGGATATCGGCAGCCATCAGCGTGGGATAGGTGAGCAGTCCTGCGTTCACGTTCTCCGGTTGCTTGCGTGCCTTTTCCTTGAAGGAGGCGGTCTTGGAAAGTTCACCCAGATAAGCATGCATATTCAGGTAGAGGTAAAGCTCTGTTGTCTCATGCAGGTCGCTCTGTACGTAGATCACCGACTTCTCCGGATCGATACCCGCCGCCAGATAATCCACCAGTACGTTCTTTACATTCTGGTGCAACAGTTTCGGGTCGGGGTGGGTGGTGAGAGAGTGAATGTCGGCAATGAAAAAATAACATTTATTCTCTTCCTGCATTCTGATGAAGTTACGCAGGGCACCGTAATAGTTACCCAAGTGCAGCTTACCAGTAGAGCGAATTCCGCTTAATACTATATCCATGATCTCAATTTCAAATTTTCAGCCTACAAAGATAGAAAAATATCGCCAAAAGCGGAACCGATTTTTCGGTCACGCTTTTTTGTCGTATCTTTCAATCGAAATCCATACAGGTTCTAAACTAGCCTGATTAAGGAAATATTTCCGCAAATGCCACTCTTTTGAGTTGTAAAAGTATTACTTTTGTATTTTAATTAAAAAAACAGCTATATTAGCTAAAAAATCAGAAAACCTGTTTAAAAAAACTTCAACAAACAATAACTATCTAAACATTAAAACAGAACTTTATGAGTTGGTTAATTGATTCATCTATCGGACGGAAATTCGTGCAAAGTATTTCCGGCCTTTTCCTAGTGTTGTTCTTGCTGTTCCACATGTCGATGAACCTGGTGCTCATCTTCAGCTACGACACATACAACTTCCTCGCCAATGAGGTGTTGGGTGCCAACTGGTGGGCTATCGCAGGTACAGCCGTGATCGCACTCGGATTTGTGGTTCACATCGTTTACGCGATCATCCTCACGCTGCAAAACATGAAAGCCAGGGGTAAGAACCGTTATGCCTCATCGAGCAAGACAGACACCACATGGTCATCGCAGAATATGCTCGCCCTGGGAATTTTCATTCTGTTGTTTCTTTTCTTGCACCTCTACCAGATGTGGTATCAGATGCAGTTCAAGGAACTCTTTATGATTGAGGGTGCCCGCCATGACGGCGCTGAACTGGTAGAAGAGATCTTCTCAAACCTCTGGGTGGTTGTGGTCTATGTGATTGCCTTCATCGCCCTGTGGTATCACCTGTTACACGGCTTCTGGAGCGCACTCCACACTGCCGGACTGAACAACACCATCTGGATGAAACGAATCAAAGTGCTTAGCAACATCGTTGCCACGGTGATTTCCCTCGGATTCATCGTTGTGGCCATTGCCGTTCACCTGGGATATTCCAACCTGTTAGGATAACTTTAGAAACTGAATATTATGAACAAATTAGACGCTAAAATACCCAAGGGACCTCTCGCTGAGAAATGGACCAACTACAAGAACCATCAGAAACTGGTCAACCCGGCCAATAAGCGCCGCCTCGACATCATCGTGGTCGGCACAGGACTTGCCGGTGCTTCCGCTGCCGCCTCACTGGGTGAGATGGGTTTCAAGGTACACAACTTCTGCATCCAGGACTCACCCCGTCGTGCTCACTCCATCGCCGCACAGGGGGGTATCAACGCTGCCAAGAACTATCCAAATGACGGTGACTCGGTTTATCGTCTCTTTTACGATACCATCAAGGGAGGCGACTACCGTGCCCGTGAAGCCAATGTTTACCGCTTGGCGGAGGTCTCCAACAGCATCATCGACCAGTGTGTGGCACAGGGTGTTCCCTTTGCCCGCGAGTATGGCGGCCTGCTCGACAACCGTTCTTTCGGCGGGGCACAGGTTTCCCGCACCTTCTATGCCCGGGGACAGACCGGACAGCAGCTGCTGTTAGGTGCCTACTCGGCACTTAGCCGCGCCATCCACAAGAAACAGGTGGAACTTTACACCCGCTATGAGATGGTAGACCTGGTAATCATTGATGGTCGTGCCCGCGGCATCATCGCCCGCAACCTGGTAACCGGCAAGCTGGAACGTTTTGCAGCCCACGCTGTGGTGATCGCCACCGGAGGCTATGGCAACACCTTCTTCCTCTCTACCAATGCCATGACCTCAAACGGATCGGCCGCCTGGCAGTGCTACAAGAAAGGCGCTTACTTTGCCAATCCCTGTATGGCACAGATTCACCCCACCTGCATCCCGGTACATGGTGAGTTCCAATCGAAGCTGACACTCATGTCGGAATCGCTCCGCAACGATGGCCGCATCTGGGTACCCAAAAAGTTGGAAGATGCAGAAGCCATCCGCGAAGGGAAACTGAAGCCGACCCAGATCAAAGAAGAGGACCGTGACTACTATTTGGAACGACGCTATCCCGCCTTCGGGAACCTGGTGCCACGCGATGTGGCTTCACGTGCCGCCAAGGAACGATGCGATGCCGGCTATGGTGTAGGAAACACCGGACTGGCTGTTTACCTCGACTTTGCCGATGCCATAGAACGTCTGGGCAGGGATGTGGTGGAAGCACGCTACGGAAACCTTTTCCAGATGTATGAGAAAATTGTGGACGACAACCCCTACGAGACACCCATGATGATCTATCCCGCTATTCACTACACCATGGGCGGTATCTGGGTGGATTACGAGCTTATGACCTCCATCCCTGGCCTCTTCGCAATTGGTGAAGCCAACTTCTCCGACCACGGCGCTAACCGCCTCGGGGCCTCTGCGTTGATGCAGGGGTTGGCAGACGGTTATTTCGTGCTCCCCTACACCATCCAGAACTATTTGGCCGACCAGATCAACGTTCCCCGCTTCAAGACCGATGCACCCGAGTTCGCACAGGCCGAGAAGGAGATCAATGACCGCATTGAACGGCTGATGAATATCAAGGGTAAACACTCAGTCGACCATATCCACAAAGAGCTTGGACACATCATGTGGGATTTCGTTGGCATGGGTCGTGATGCCGAAGGATTGAAGGGTGCCATCGAAAAACTTCAGGCATTGAAGAAGGACTTCTGGACCAACCTGCGTATCCCCGGTAATAAGGAAACGCTCAATGTGGAGTTGGAAAAAGCACTTCGCCTTGCCGACTTCATCGAGATTGGAGAGTTGATGGCTCACGATGCCCTCGACCGCGAGGAGTCATGCGGTGGGCACTTCCGACTTGAACACCAGACACCTGAAGGAGAGGCGCTGCGTCATGACGACCAGTTTGCTTATGTCTCATGCTGGGAGTATCAGGGTGAGGAAAAAGCTCCTGTGATGTTCAAAGAACCGCTCGAGTATGAGTTTGTGGAACGTCAGCAACGTAACTACAAATCGTAACGGTTGATCCGATATGTGTAAACGAATAACAACAAACCATCATGGATAAAGATATCAACATAAAAGTAAAAGTGTGGCGCCAAAATGGTCCGAATGAGAAAGGACACTTTGAAACATACGCCCTGGAAAAAATTTCACAGGGAAGTTCTTTTCTGGAAATGCTCGACATACTCAATGAACAGCTTATCAACGAGGGCAAGGAACCGGTAGTATTCGACCACGACTGCCGTGAAGGCATCTGCGGTATGTGCAGCCTTTACATCAATGGCCACCCACATGGCCCCGACACCGGCATCACCACCTGTCAGCTCCACATGCGTCGCTTCAACGATGGCGATACCATCACTGTGGAACCATGGCGCTCCGCCGGATTTCCCATCATCAAGGACCTGATGGTGGACCGCACCGCCTTCGACAAGATCATACAGGCGGGAGGTTACATCTCCGTCAATACTGGAGGGATACCTGACGCAAATGCAATACCCATCCCTCGCGATGATGCCGAGATGGCCATGGACGCTGCCGCCTGCATCGGTTGCGGTGCCTGTGTAGCTGCCTGCAAGAACGGATCGGCCATGCTTTTTGTCTCGGCCAAAGTTAGTCAGTTCGCCCTCCTTCCACAGGGACGAGTTGAAGCGGCCCGTCGAGCCAAATCGATGGTGGCCAAAATGGATGAGCTGGGCTTCGGCAATTGTACCAATACTGGTGCTTGCGAGGTAGAGTGCCCCAAGAACATCTCCATCAGCAATATTGCCCGTCTCAACAGGGAATTCCTGAAGGCGAAGTTCAGGGATTAACCTCCGCTAAATGACTGTTTAAAGCGTTACTTCTCTATTACGCAGGAGAAGTAACGCTTTTTCATTCATCCATTTTAAAGTTTATTTAACAACCCAAAGGCCAACTTTTTTGTTTTAACTTTGTCGTAAGACTATATTTGTATGACACGAGAGAGAAATCAATGAGTAATTCATGTAACACAAACAAAGATGAAAACAAAGAAAACAATTCGCAGAACACTCTTTATCCTTACCGCTATCATGCTAACTCCTTCTCTTTTCAGCCAAATACGATTTGGAGTGAAGGCAGACGTGGGACTGAACAACCCCAGTTTTGACAATGAAGCACTGCAGGTGGAGAATATGACCTCTTATAGCATCGGTCCCTCGATTGAGGCGATGTTCCCCTTTGCTGTGGTTGACTTTGGAATCGAAGCTTCACTGCTCTACAACGACAACCGGATGACGGTCTCCAACCTCACGGACGGGGAGAGCGCCCCTTCGAGCGAAGTATCCAATCGTTACCTTTATCTTCCCCTTAATGCCAAGATTAAATTCGGGCTGGGCATGCTGCCGTTGCGAATGTATGCAGTGGCAGGCCCCTATGCGGGCTATCTAATTGCAGGTGAAGAGATTGACCTGCAGGCAATGCAGGATGATATTCGGGCGAAAGAGTTCCAGGCTGGCGCCAACATAGGACTGGGGTTAGAGCTGTTCCGGATTCTGCAGGTAGGTGTTAACTATGGTGTACAGCTTACCGACAACTACGCTGTTGAACAACCCAATTGGGAGAAACCCTTAAACGGAAAAACGGAAACCTGGAGCATCAGCGCTGCACTCTACTTCTGATTCATGCAGGTTGATGTCATTCTTCCGTTGCCTCTGCCGGGGATGTTCACCTATGCGGTGCCGGTGGAGATGCAGCACAGCCCGGTGGTAGGACAACGGGTGGTGGTACCTTTCGGCAGACGGAAGTACTATACCGGCATCATTGCCTGTGTTCATGAAGAGATGCAGTCTTCATTTACCATCAAAGAAATACACTCTCTCCCTGATGAAAAACCGGTGGTGACACCACAACAGCTGAAACTGTGGGAATGGATTTCATATTACTATCTATGTCCTCTGGGAGATGTATGCAATGCGGCGCTTCCCACGCTGATGAAACCTCAGGATCTCACGAACCGGTATCAACCAAAAGAGGAACTCTGTTACCAGCTCAACAAGGAGATCGATGATTCAATTGCAGACAAGTTGCTCTCAAAAGCAAAAAAACAGGCTGCACTACTCGCAACGATTCGTTTGATACTCTCCACCTCAGAACGGGAGATGATTAGCAGGCAAGAGCTGTCTCTGCTCCCTGAATACAATCCTATAATATTAAAAGGACTGACTGAGAAGGGAATCCTGACTGTGTACACACGGCAACGAAGCCGTCTGGCCGATGATATGGCACCGCTGCGGAAACCTTACCCGCTGAGTGATGCACAGCAAAAAGCAATGGTTGAGTTGACAGAACTCCTTACCGAAAAGGAGACAGTACTGCTTCACGGTGTCACCTCGGGCGGTAAGACTGAGATTTATATTCACCTTATTGACAAAGTTCTGAAAGAGGGGAAGCAAATACTCTATCTTCTACCTGAGATTGCATTGACCACCCAACTGACACAGCGACTAAAGGATGTATTCGGAAACAAGTTGGGTATTTACCATTCAGGTATCGGCGACAACGAGCGTACTGAGATTTGGCAGAAGATGCTTTCGAAAAAACCCTATGAAGTCATTGTCGGTGTACGCTCCTCACTGTTCCTTCCCTTCCATGAACTGGGACTGGTAATCGTAGATGAGGAACATGAGACCAGCTACAAACAACAGGACCCATCACCTCGTTATCATGCACGTAGCACCGCAATCATGCTGTCCCACATCACCGGTGCAAAAACTATACTGGGTTCTGCAACCCCTTCGGTAGAATCTTACTACAATAGCAGTACCGGGAAGTATGGATTGGTGACACTTAAAGAACGGTTTTACGGGATGATGATGCCCCGCATAGAATTGGTAAACACCCGGGAACTACGCAAGAGGAGAAAGATGAAATCAATCCTCAGTCCCATGCTGATTGATGAGATGTCAACTGCCCTGGAGAAAGGTGAACAGGTAATTCTCTTCCGCAACAGAAGGGGTTTTGCTCCTTTACTGGAATGTAAAGAGTGTGCATGGACACCGAAGTGCAGCCACTGCGATGTGACACTCACCCTGCACAATCAACCCAAACGAATGGTATGTCACTATTGCAGTAGATCATACTCCGTTCCAACTGAATGTTCTGCCTGTGGTGCTGAAAAGCTGGAACCATACGGATTGGGCACAGAGCAACTGGAGGAGGAGGTACAGAGATTGTTTCCAGGAAGAAGTGTTGCACGGATGGATGCCGACACCACCCGTGGCAAAAATGCCTATAAGAAGATTATTCAAGGCTTTCAGAAGAAAAAAATTGATATATTGGTTGGCACGCAGATGCTCTCCAAAGGGCTCGATTTTGATGCAGTGAAAGTGGTGGGAATTCTTTCAGCTGACTCTCTTATCAACCATCCCGATTTCCGCTCACATGAAAGAGGTTTTCAACTGATGATTCAGGCAGCAGGTAGATCCGGTCGAAAAAATGATCAGGGTATAGTTCTGATACAGTGTGCCGACTCGCAACATTCAATCTATCGTCATGTAATTAAACACGATTATACAGGATTCTTCAATGAGGAGTTGACTGAGCGGAAACAGTTCGGATATCCCCCCTTTTCTCGGTTGATACGAATTACGGTGAAACACAGCAGGGAAAGCCTTGTTGAATTTGCTGCCGCCCATCTGGTTTCACTGCTAAAGAGAGAATTGAAAGAGCGTGTTCTGGGGCCGAGCAGACCGTTGGTGGCACGAGTAAAGCAACTACATATGCGTGAGATACTGCTGAAATTGGAAACAGGATACTCACCCAGGCGGGTACGCAATTTGTTGACAGAGGTAGAGCAGTCTATTCATAAAATAAAGGAGTATAAATACGTCACATTTAGCTACGATGTGGACCCTATGTGATCTGAAGAAAAAAAAACCGGCATCACACTGAGGTAATGCCGGTTCATTTCCGTTATTCTGCCGATTTATTACCGGACTTACAATTATTTCATTTCAATCTCTTCCTTCAGGTCAATCTCGTTTCCGTCTTTATCATAGAAGACATACTGCAGGAATCCCAGCTTCTGATCGGGGATTACTTTCAAACCTACATTGTATTTTTTCTTCCATTTAAACTTCAGCGAAAACAATCCTTGCTGAACGTACGCTGCAACATAGGGGTGTATGTGCAGACTGAATTTCTTCACTTTTAGCTTGTTGACCAGGTAATCAATCTTTCCCTCCAGGGTGTCGGTGAAAAGAATTGAGGCCTTGATCTTACCTTTACCAAAGCAAGTGGGGCATTCTTCGCTTGTGGCAACTTCCATTTCGGGGCGTACACGCTGACGCGTGATCTGCATTAAACCGAACTTGCTCAATGGTAAAATATTGTGTCTGGCACGGTCACCCGACATCAACTCCTGCATCTTGGAGAGCAGCTTGTTGCGATGCTCCCCCTTACTCATGTCAATGAAGTCGATCACAATAATGCCGCCCATGTCCCGTAGCCGTAGCTGTCGGGCGATCTCCTCTGCGGCAGCCAGGTTCACCTCATAGGCACTGTCCTCCTGTCCCAGCTTCGATTTGTTGCGGTTACCGCTGTTCACATCGATAACGTGCAGGGCTTCGGTGTGCTCAATGATGAGATAGGCACCGTTCTTGAACGTAACAGTTTTACCAAAGAGCGATTTGATCTGTTTGGTGATGCCGAAATTGTCTAAGATGGGCAATGCTCCGGAGTAGTCTCTGACCACGTTCTTTCGTTCCGGTGCGATGATGCTCACATATTCGGCGATCTGCCTACTCACGTCCTTGTCGTTGACGTGAATCTGTTCGAATGAGGGACTGAATATGTCTCTAAGCAAGGCCACAGTACGTCCCGTCTCCTCAAAGATGAGGGAGGGGGCTTTGGCTTTCATGATCTTGCCGACATGATCATCCCATCGTTTCACCAGTACCTTCAGCTCTGCATCGAGGTCAGCAACCCTCTTTCCTTCGGCATTCGTCCGAATGATAACACCGTAGTTCTTGGGTTTGATACTTTGGATGAGCTGGCGGAGCCGGGCGCGTTCTTCGCGCGATTTGATCTTCTGCGATACCGATACACGGTCGATAAATGGAATCAACACCATAAACCGACCCGCGAAAGAGATCTCGGCCGTTAGACGGGGCCCTTTGGTTGAGATTGGTTCTTTGGCGATCTGAACCAGTATCTCCTGCCCAACCTTGAGGATATCCGAGATGGATCCTTCCTTATCGATTTCGGGTTTCAGCTTCATCTTCTGAAGCTGTGGAATCTTTTTCTTGTCTTCAACCATCTTCTGGAAATCCAGAATAGAATTGAATTCAACCCCTAAGTCTAAATAGTGAAGAAAAGCGTCCTTTTTGTGTCCCACGTTCACAAATGCAGCGTTAAGGGCGGGCATCAGTTTTTTCACTTTGCCCAGATAGATGTTACCAACCGCAAAAGAGCCTTCCTGGCTTTCCTGTTGCAATTCTACCAGTTTTTTATCTTCGAGAACGGCAATGGTAATCTCTTTTGGTTGAACATCCACCACAAGTTCGCTTGTCACAATTTTTCTTTTTTTTAATGTTTACATAACTGTTCGGGCTTCTGTCTTCACAACAGAAAGGAGGTTCACGCTTGAACCACTTCCCTGTCAAATATACAAAGAACAAACTTAATTTCCGAATGGTTTTTTTTAAGTTTGTTCCTGTATTGTGGTGTAAAAAAAATCTACGGCTTACTTTTTCTTCTTATGCCTGTTTTTTCTGAGTCTTTTTTTACGCTTGTGAACTGACATCTTATGCCTTTTCCTTTTTTTTCCGCTTGGCATGTTTGTATCTCCTTTAAATATTAATTATTTGGTTTCCTTCACCTGTGTAACAAATGTTCTTGCAGGCTTAAAAGCAGGAATGTTGTGCTCTGGAATGATGATAGTGGTATTCTTTGAGATATTACGTGCAGTCTTCTGTGCTCTTTTCTTCACGATAAAGCTGCCAAATCCTCTCAAATAGACGTTCTCGTTGCTTGCCAATGAATCTTTCACCACTTCCATAAAAGATTCAACCGTTGCCAATACCGATGCTTTGTCTACTCCGGTGTTTTTCGCAATTTCATTTACAATGTCTGCCTTAGTCATTTTATTTATATTTTAAAATATTAATAATATTAGCGTATACCAATAAGTAAAATTTTGGATTGCAAATATATAGCTTTTTTTTCAACACCGAAAATTATTGTTGCTAATTTTTCTCTTTTTTTTCTCTTTTCGCTGAAATTGCACATTTTACATTAGATTTGCAGCAAAATGGAAAAAGAAGATATTAGCGGTGTGAATATACACCCCATCGCCATACGTCTGTTGAGTTGGTATAGTGAGTATAAAAGAGATCTACCGTGGCGCAACAACAACGATTCCTATCAGATCTGGATCTCGGAGGTGATTCTACAGCAGACAAGGATTGACCAGGGCATCGGATATTATCTCCGTTTCCTGGAGCGCTTCCCCAATGTTGCCTCACTGGCGTCGGCAAGTGAGGAAGAAGTGTTAAAGGTATGGCAGGGGCTCGGTTATTATTCACGGGCACGCAACCTTCACCAGGCCGCCCGACAGATCATCACTCACCATAACGGAATTCTACCCTCCAGTTACCACGGATTAATTTCACTCAAGGGGGTTGGAGCATATACGGCTGCAGCAGTGGCATCGATTGCCTTTGGCCTGCCTCATGCCGTATTGGATGGCAATGTATTCCGAGTACTAACGCGCCTCTTCGCCATCGAGACTGCAATTGACTCTCCCATCGGTAGAAAGATGATCAGTGAGATCGCTCAATCTTTACTGCCGGAAGAGGATCCAGGAAGTTACAACCAGGCAATCATGGATTTAGGTGCGCTGATCTGCACCCCACTACAACCTCGCTGCAACGCATGTGTTCTGCAGGAGAGCTGCATGGCTTACGCCAAGGGAGATGTTACGATTTACCCTATCAAAGAACGTAAAACGAAGATAAGCAACCGCTACTTCCATTATTTTCACATCCTGCAGGGAAATCACACCTACCTGCAGAAAAGAAATCAGCCTGGCATATGGAGGAATCTGTATGAATTTCCAATGATTGAAACGATGCAACCTGCCGATTTCATGCAATTGAAACAGACAGATGCGTTCAAAGAGCTTTTTCCGGAAGTGACAACACTATCGTTTGAGCCCAAGCTCGTATTACGCCACCAATTAACCCACCAGCATATTCACACCCGTTTTTATCAGGTAGAGATCCCCGAAAGGGTTACCTTCACTCCTCCATCGGCATTGTTTGTCACCCAATCTGAGGAGCTTCACAATTATCCAGTATCCCGCCTCATGCACAAGTACCTCGAAACAATTTAAAAAAAAGATTGCCATTTTCAAAATTATCAGTAATTTTGTTCATTAGCGTATCACTATTCTTTAACCCTAAAAATTAAATTCAGTTATGTCGGTAAACAAAGTTATCCTGATTGGAAATGTGGGACGCGATCCCGAGATGAAGTATTTTGACAATGACGTGGCCAAGGCCAACTTTACGCTGGCAACTAGCGAAAGAGGTTATACCACGGCAGGAGGCACACAGGTACCGGAGCGTACCGAATGGCACAATATTGTTTGCTGGAGAGGATTGGCCCAGATTGCAGAGAGATTCGTAAAGAAGGGTACTTTGCTCTACGTGGAGGGAAAGATTCGCTCGCGGTCATACGACGACCAGAACGGAGTCAAGAGGTATGTCACCGAAGTGGTTGCAGACAGCATAGAGCTAATGAGCCGCAAATCGGAAGAGCAGACAAGAGATAATGGTGGAACTGGACGTGATTTTCAGGAAAACATCAATACGCCCGACATCCCTGACAATACGTCGGAGGAGGATGATTTGCCGTTTTAAATAAAAGATCGTAATTTTGCAGGAGAATGTTTTTGCATTGATTTATCAACAGATAATGGCGGAAACATTCTCCCTGTTCATTTAAACTTTTGTCAATTGGACCCTGACCCTTTATCGCAATTATCTCATCTGCTGCAGATCAACAACCCGGTAGCTTACAAGCTATTTTTTATCATTTTATTGCTGTTGCTGATTCTGATCAACGCCCTCATTTCGGCCTTCGAAAGCACTTTTAAACGAATTAACACAGATGAAGCAGAGGAGTTGCACACATCACAACAACCTTCAAAGATTCGACTCTCAAGACTACTGAGAAAACCGGAGCGGGTGCTTTCCTCCGTAAGCCTGGCCAATCACCTGCTCAACCTCATCATCATCCTGCTGATCATTGCCCAGCCTTGGAACAATGAACGTTTAGCGGTTATAAGTGGGGATATGTTGTTTATCCGCTCTGCCATCTCTTTTGCCGTAATTATTATCTTCATCTATTTCCTTCCTAGGAAGACAGCAATACACCACCCTCTTCGCTTCAGCGAGAAGAATGTGAATTTAATCAGGTGGATTGACCTGTTGATGGCTCCACTTTCGGGAATGTTGGTGAGAGCAAATACAGCCCTGATTCCTTCCCGCGCGCAAAACAGACATGATATATCTGTCGACGAGCTCTCAAAGGCACTAGGGATCACTTCCGACGAAGCGAGGGGAGAGCAGGAGAAAGAGTTGCTGGAAGGAATCATCCGCTTCCGAGACAAGATGGTTGGTGACATCTTTGTATCACGTACCAACATGGTGGCACTCGATATACTCACCCCTTTCCGTGAGGTGATAAGATTCATCGTGGATGCCGGTTATTCACGCATCCCGGTCTATGTAGAAAATGCTGACACCATCAAAGGAATTTTATATGTGAAAGACCTACTGCCTCATCTCGACAAGACAGGCAATTTCAAGTGGCAGTCACTCATCCGACCGGCCTACTTTGTGCCGACGACAAAACGGATTGATGACCTTCTGGAGGAGTTTCGGTCCCAAAAGAACCATATGGCCATCGTGGTGGATGAGTATGGAGGGACCGCCGGACTGGTCACCATGGAGGATATTCTCGAAGAGATCGTGGGTGATATAAGTGACGAATACGATGAAGAGCAACCCTTCTTCACGATGACTTCCGACGGGTCCTATCTCTTTGAAGGTAAAACCCCTCTGGAGGAATTTATTCGCCTCACCAACCTCCCGGAGAAGGATTTCGAGTCCATGCAGGAACAGGCTGACACGCTTGCAGGTCTGCTGCTGGAATTGAAAGGTGATTTTCCCAAACGGAAGGAGAGTATCACTTATCGTGATCATCATTTTGTGGCCGAAGAGATGAGCAAGAAAAGGATTACAAAGGTGCGGTATATTCCACCAGGAAAATTGATGAAAGATTAGATCAACGCTACGCAAAAGCCAAGGTTTGTAAAAGATGCTGATCAGAAAAGAATATATTCAGTCGGGGGCTTTACTGGGCATCTGGAAAATAACAGAGTCCAGGGATGAGCTACTGGCCCAATTTCCAGCTTCATTGCGCAACGAGGTAAATCATTATCTGGAAAATATACGCTCAGAGAGACGATCCATTGAATGGCTTTCTACAAGGGTGATGCTTTTTCAGCTTTTGGGAGAAGAGAAGATTATTCAAAACAAGCAGGACGGCAGTCCATACCTGGAGGGGGGAGACCAATCTATAAGCATCTCCCACACACGTGAGTATGCAGCTATCTTGTTGCATCAGAACCTCCCAGTGGGGATTGATATTGAGACGCGTACCGAGAGGGTATCACGTATCGCCTATAAGTTCATAGCTGATAATGAATACATCGATCCCCAACAGAAAACAGTACATCAACTACTCCACTGGTCGGCTAAAGAGAGTCTCTTTAAACTGATCGGCCTACAGGGGATCGACTTCAGGGAACACCTTCACATTGATCCCTTTACCCCGTCCCCAAAGGGTATGATGCAAGCCCGCGAGACACGCTCTCTCACCCCCAGTGCTTACACCATCTACTATGAGGTTCATCCTCACTATGTGCTCACCTGGGCCATAGGCTAAAAAAACGCTCCAAGGATGAACCTTGAAGCGTCTTTATAATATTTGTCAGTCACTATTATCACACGTTCAGCGATACACGTTTGAACATGGTCACTGAAAGCTCTTTGTCATTCTCTTTCAGGAACTGCTCAATGGTCTTCTTGCCATCTTTCACATACTCCTGTTGAAGAAGGGTTGACTCCTTGTAGAACTTCTGAAGTGCACCTTCAGCAATCCTGTCAAGAAGGTTCTCCGGCTTGCCGGCTTCACGGGCTTTATCACGTGCAATCTCAAGTTCCTTCTCCTTCACTTCGGCAGGGATACCTTCCGGAGTAACAGCGATAGGGTTCATGGCTGCCACCTGCATGGCAATGTCGCGTGCCACCTGTTCGTCGGCAACAACCTTGTTAAAGCCTACAATCGTAGCCAGCTTGTTTCCCATGTGAATATAGGAAGTGACATAGGGAGCAGTGAGATGCTCATAGAATCCAAGCTCCATCTTTTCACCCGTAGCACCAATCTTGTCGGTGATCAGCTGTGAAACGGTACCGTTGGAAAGCTCCAGAGCCAACAACTCATCAAGTGTTTCGGGCTTGTGAGCAATAGCCGCATCGAGGATCTGACGCGTGAGGGCTACAAACTCTTCATTTTTCGCCACAAAGTCGGTTTCGCACTGCAGAGCTACCACTGCTGCAAAATTGCCATCAGTGGCGGCCAGTACACATCCCTCGGATGCCTCACGGTCCTCACGTTTGGCGGCTACCACCTGTCCTTTCTTGCGGATGATCTCCATCGCCTTGTCGAAATCACCGTTCGCTTCGTTCAATGCATTCTTGCAATCCATCATTCCCGCACCTGTCATTTTGCGCAAATGCTGGATATCTGCCATCGTTACTGCCATATTCTTATATTTCGTTTTTGTTGTTTAGGTTATTCGTCTACCTTCAGCATCCTTGGTAAACTTGCTAACCACAGCTGCCTTCATTGCTTCGGTATCTTCTTTCTTTACACGCTCTTTCTTGGCTGCTTTCGACTTGCGTTCGCGGCGCTGTGGTGCATCGTCGTCCTGCTCTTCAGCAGCTGCGGCATCGGCCTTTTCAACCTTACGCTCATCAAGACCTTCCTTGATCTCGTTGCAGATATAACCCATGATCATGTCAACTGCTTTCGCTGCATCGTCGTTGGCAGGAATCACAAAGTCAATGTTCGAAGGATCAGAGTTGGTGTCTACGATACCAAAGACCGGAATACCCAACTTCTCTGCTTCCTTCACTGCGATTTGTTCTTTCATCACATCCACTACGAAGATAGCAGAGGGAAGACGGGTCAGGTCCTGGATGGAACCAAGGTTCTTTTCCAGCTTGGCACGCTGACGAGTCACCTGCAACTTCTCACGCTTGGAGAGGGTGTCGAAAGTGCCATCCTTAATCATCTTGTCGATGCTGCTCATCTTCTTCACCGCCTTACGAATGGTAGGGAAGTTGGTCAGCATTCCACCGGGCCATCGTTCAATCACGTAGGGCATGTTCACACTCTGCGCTTTT
>Ga0209510_1001714_pt1 | contig 24004 bp, 18 predicted proteins | sample BiotimSIPDNA_FD_185749 | JGI IMG/M metagenome (GOLD analysis project Ga0209510, IMG submission 185749) | Anaerobic biogas reactor microbial communites from Washington, USA - Biogas_R1 time_0 SIP DNA (SPAdes) (version 2) | ecosystem: Engineered > Bioreactor > Anaerobic > Unclassified | place...
CGCTGATGAGCACCCGCTCTTCGCTCTCCATCGTCATCAGCTCGGCGAGCACCGAGCGGACCCGCAGGGCCACGTCGGCCCACGACTCCCCGCCGGGTGGTCGGTAGTAGAACTTGCCGAGCCAGCTGCGCCGCTCGGCCTCCTCGGGATACAGCTCGCGGATGCCCGCAGCCGTGAGCATGTCGGTGATGCCCATGTCCCGGTCGCGCAGCCGCTCGTCGACGCGGACGTCGAGCTGGAGGTCGCACGTCTTCATGATGATCTCGGCGGTCTCCCGGGCCCGGCGGTACGGACTGGTCCACACCACACCGGGGCGTTCGCCGTCCGGCAGGTCCTCCGCCCAGCGTCCCACGGCCTCGGCCTGCTTGCGACCGGCCTCGGAGAGGACGACGTCCGGATCCCGCGCCGGCACCTCGATCCTGGGCAGCTCGTCGCGGGCGGCCGCCTCCGCCGCGACATTGCCCTCGGACTGGCCGTGCCGAACGAGGATGAGCTCGCGCACCTTCATGGTGCTCACCCTAGGTCCGCGTCAAGGCTGTACAGGGCGGTTCGCGGCCGAGTAGACCCGACGAAACGAGGTGCCTCGTGAGGAGGATCGCTGCTGCTATGGCGACAGTCAGCCTCCTCACCACCGCCGGATCCACCCCGACGCGCCCGGCCCACGATTCATGGGGAGGATCGCTGCTGCCATGGCGACAGCCAGCCTCCCCACGACCACCCGACTCCCGCCGCAGTGTCGGCCGCTGCCGATAGCCTCGCCCCATGAAGTACGCCATCAACGTCCCGGCGTTCACCGACTCCGCCACGGTCATCGACTGGGCCCGCCGCGCCGAACAGGCAGGGTGGGACGGCTTCTTCGTCTGGGACCACGTGCAGTGGCTCGAGGGCGTTGCCCCGCTGGATCCCTGGGTCACGCTCGGCGCGGTCTCCCAGGTGACCGAACGGGTCCGCCTCGGCACCCTGGTCACACCCCTCTCACGCCGCCGACCACATGTGGTGGCCAAGCAGCTCGCGACGCTCGACCACCTCAGTGGCGGCCGGGCGGTGCTCGGGGTCGGTCTCGGGGAGCCGCCGGACCGGGACTTCGAGAACCTCGGTGAGGTAGTGGACCCGCGGGTCCGGGCCGCCATGCTCGACGAGGGACTCGGGGTCATCGACGGCCTGCTCAGTGGTCCGGTGTCACACGCCGGGAAGTACTACCGGGTCACCGCGGACTTCCACCCGCGACCGGTCCAGCAGCCCCGCCCGCCCATCTGGGTCGCAGGAGTGGCGCCGCACCTCAGGCCGCTGGCGAGGGCACGTCGCTGGGACGGGGTGGTACCCCTCGGGGAGGAGGACTACCTCACCCCTGAAGGGCTCTCCGCATACCTCGCCCTCGACGGTGAACCGATCCAGCCCGGCTGGGACGTCGTCGTCGGGTGGAACCCAGAGGTGCCGGCCGACGAGTATGCCGACGCCGGCGCCACCTGGCTCTACGTCACGAGCTGGCCGATGGGTGATGCGTGGGAGCGGGAGCTCACCGAGATGATCGAGACCGTCGACCGGACCTGATGGAGACCGTCGACCGGACCGGATCGTCAGCCGCGACGGCCTGCGCGGCTCGACGACGAGAACGCGGCGGCACCGCCGGACCGCGCCCCACCGGCGGAGCGCGCCGGACGACCGGAACGGGTACCACCACCGGAACGGGTCCCGCTGGCCGAGCGTGTTCCACTACCGGAACGCGTTCCACCTGAGCGGTTCCCGCCACCGGAGCGACCGGCGTTGGAGTTGGCGTTGGAGGACGAACTCGAGCGACCCGACCGAGCCGAGCCGCCGCCGTTCCTCCGCCCACCCGCGGACGAGCCGGCGTTCGCAGCCGGGGTGGCCGGCGCGAACCCACCGGGGAAGGACCGCTCGCCGGGGGCGATGGTGCTCAGCATCGGGTGGCGCGCGTCGACCTTGGTGGTCGTGGCGCGGATGCCGGCCTTGCGGGTCAGGTCACGCACGTCGCGGACCTGGTCGTCGGTCATGAGCGTCACGACGCTGCCCGACGCGCCCGCACGGGCGGTGCGACCGGAGCGGTGGAGGTACGCCTTGTGCTCGACCGGCGGGTCGGCGTGGATGACGAGGCCCACGTCGTCCACGTGGATCCCGCGCGCGGCGATGTCGGTCGCGACAAGCGTGTGCGCCGCCCCGGAGTGGAAGGCCTCCATCGTGCGCGTACGGGCGTTCTGACTGAGGTTGCCGTGCAGCTCCACCGCGGGGATGCCGGACGAGTTCAGCTGGCGGGCAAGCTTCTTCGCGCGGTGCTTCGTGCGGGTGAAGACGACCTTGCGACCGGGTGAGGCGACGAGGTCGAGCAGCACGCCGTGGTGCGCGTCAGCCGTCACGTGCAGGACGTGGTGGCTCATCGACGAGACCGGCGACTGGGCCGAGTCCGCCTCGTGGGTGACCGGGGAGGAGAGGTAGCGGCGGACGAGGTCGTTCACCGCACCGTCCAGGGTCGCCGAGAACAGCATGCGCTGACCGTTCCGAGGAGTGCGGTCGAGCAGGCGCCGCACGGCGGGGAGGAAGCCGAGGTCTGCCATGTGGTCGGCTTCGTCGAGCACGGTGACCTCGACCGAGTCGAGGTTCACGTGGCCCTGGCCGATGAGGTCCTCGAGGCGGCCCGGGCAGGCCACGACGATGTCGACGCCACGAGTGATGGCCTGGACCTGCGGGTTCTGGCCGACGCCACCGAAGACGGTGCGCGAGGTCAGTCCGAGTGCCTGGGCGAGCGGGGTGAGGGCCTCGTCGATCTGGGTCGCGAGCTCGCGCGTCGGGGCGAGGATGAGGGCCCGCGGCCGACGGGGCTGACGCCTCTTGCCAGACTCGGCGAGACGGGCGAGGACCGGCAGGACGAACGCATACGTCTTGCCTGAGCCGGTCCGTCCGCGGCCGAGGACGTCCCTGCCGGCCAGGCTGTCCGGCAGCGTGGCCGCCTGGATGGGGGTGGGAGTGGTGATCCCGCGGTCCGCCAGCACACGGCTGAGAGCGGCGGGCACGCCGAGGTCCGTGAAGGACCGGGCATGGGTGGACATGGATGAGTCGTGAGACGACATGGGTGTACTCCGAGAGGAATCTGATGCTGTCGGTCCTGCCCGGCGCATTCCGAGGGCTTTTCGCCTCACTCGGTCGCGGCGCATCGGCATCGACGAGAAGAATGAAGGAGCGGTCCGAGGCAGAACGATGCGGACCGCGTGTTCCCAGGGTATGCGCTGGCGGGCCCGATCAGCGAATCGGCACCATGAGCCCTCTCGGCCGGGCGTGCAGGGAGGACCCTGAATGGATGGGACGAGTCCTTCACTTCGAGATCCACGCCGAGGATGTCCAGCGGGCCGTGCGCTTCTACGAGGAAGTGTTCGGCTGGACGTTCGAGGACTGGAGCGAGTACAGCGGCATGCCCTACATGGGTGCGATCACCGGTGAGGAGGGGGAGCCGGGCATCAACGGGGCGATCATGCAACGCCAGTCACCCAACATGGACGTCGGCGGTCCTTTGGCGGGCGCTGTCCTGACGATCGGGACCGACGACTTCGACGCCACCGCGGCCAAGATCGCGGCGGCTGGCGGCACCGTCGCGATGCCGAAGACCGCACTGCCCGGTATGGCGTGGCAGGGCTACTTCCACGACACGGAGAACAACGTCTTCGGCGTACACCAGGCCGATCCTGACGCCAGGTAGTGGCCTGACCTGCAGCGCCTGACGTAGCGCCCGTTCGGCGCCCGTCGTCCCCTCCGGGCAGCCGCCGTAGCGACCGCTTCGCGTTGGCACCGTTATTGGCTGTCGCCTGCTCCGGTCGTCGGTATCGTGGCTCGGGTGAGTCTTGACGATCCGGCACGCCCTGTCACCGAGGACGACCGCAGAGCAGCGGTGTCCCAGCTGCGGCGGGCGGCCGAGGACGGTCGCCTCGACAGCCACGAGCTGGACCGGCGGATGGAGCAGGTCCAGAACGCCCGACTCGTCGGCGAGCTGGGTGCGGCCCTCGCCGGGCTCGGCTCCCTGCAGCCGCTGCAGGATCCTTCTGCGGCACCTGATCCCGCTGCCGCGCCTGCCGGACCGATCTGGCCGACGGTCCAACCGCCCTCTCCGGCACCACCACACGCCTCCCAGACACCGGCACCGGCGACCCCCGCGGTGCCTCACCCACCCGGCTACCACCCCGACGACCGGCTCGTCCTCAGCGCCGGGTTCTCCAGCGAGAAGCGCACGGGCCACTGGGTGATCCCGCCCTACCTCCGCGTCCAGGCCGGCCTCGCCGACGTCAAGCTCGACTGCCGCCACGCCGAGGCGGTCTCGCCCGTCATCGACCTCGAGATCGGCATGGGTGTCTCCACGGTCCGGCTCATCCTCCCGCCGGGGTGGGCGGTCGACGCCGACCGGCTCCAGAAGGGGCTCGGGACGATCAAGATCAAGGTGCCTCGCGTTCCCGACCCGGGGTGCCCGACCATCGTGGTGCACGGCCAGATGGGAGTGGGCACCTTCGTGGCGCGCCACGCGAACTGGGTCGAGAGCCGCTTCTCCTAGACCGCGCTCATGAGAAACGCCCCGACGCCGCCCGCACACCACTAGCGTGAGACCCCTGGCAGGAGCAATCTCGACAGCGCAATCTCAAGCAAGCGGAGTGGACCATGAGCGAGCAGCAGAGCGGTCAGCACGGGGGGAACGAGGGTGAGTCGGAGGGCTTCCTCGACCGGGTGAAGGACTTCTTCGGGATCCGGGACGACCACGACGCGACTGGGGCGGTAGAAGACGAGCCGGCCGTGGAGTACGACGAGCCTGCTGCCGAGGAAGACGCGCGGGCGCCAGAGGACGACGAGCCGGTGGGGGAGGACAGCCAGTGGGACGCGGTCGACGACGAGGCTGCGGAGGCTGGGGACAGTCCATCGCAGACCGTCGATGAGGCAGCCGACGCAGGCGCCGCCGCTGCCGCTTCGGGCGCGGCCGCCTCTCCTGAGTCCGCCGAGGAGGACTCCGCCGCCGCTGACGACCCCGAGCGCGACTACGACCCCAAGGAGCTGGAGAAGGCCCTCGACGACATTGCGACCGACGGCCCGGCCGAGGACGAGCCCGAGGACCAGGCCGGAGCTGCTGTGCCCGCAGGAGACGACCGCGAGGACGCAGGGTCGGAGCGGGGAGGCTCTTCGGAGGAGCGCCCCACCCAGGACGAAGACGTGACGCCACAAGCGGCCGACGGAGAGCGGGCCGCGGGTGATGCCCTTGCCGGCACGGACTCTGCGGCCGACCCGGCGACAGAACCCGACCCGGCGACACAAGCCGACCCGGTCACGGAAGCCGAAACGGTCACGGAAGCCGAAACGGTCACGGACGTCGAGGGGGAGTCGACGGCTGCTCCGGACAGCGCGGCTGACGTGGAGTCGGACGAAGAGCGGGCTCGCCGTGAGGAAGCCTTCGCCCGGGAGCACGACCCGGAGCAGCACGATGTCGCGGCGGGATCGGACTTCCGTCAGGCCGGCGACTGGACAGCGGACGAGAACGGGGGACCGCAGGTGCAGGACTCCTCAGGCACGATCCACGAGCCGGGATCAGCGGAGGGGGAGGAGGCACGCACCGCGGCCGAGGAAGCCGACGGCTCCGGTGACGACACGGCCCGGGGAGAGCCAACAGCGCAAGAGGTGGACGGGAACGGAGACGTAGCCGCGGGCAGTGGCATCGTCGAGTCCTCCATCGAGGAGGTCCGCGACGGTGGCCACGGAGTCGGATCGGCTGCTCCACTGCCCGACGGTCGCCAGCCATTCGGGCATCCGGTGAAGGCGTGGACCGACACGATGACCTTCGTGCTCCCGGGCGAGGCCGGCTACGACGCTCCGCCGCACGAGTGGTTCACCGACGCCGATGCGGCGGAGCGGGCCGGCTTCCGGCACGCGCACGGAGGCTGACCGCCACCACCGGCAGAGCCCGACCGCCACACCTGACGCACGGAGGCGACCGGCGCGACCGCAGAGGCCGACTGCGACCCCTGCGGAGGCTGTCCCGCACAGGTGCGCGACGCATACGCTCGACGCCGTCCGGTGCGTGATCCGCGGCGACCATTTCCTCTTGCGCGGCCTGCGCGGGACGGTGCGAGGATGGGCGGATGCCGACTCCGTCCCCCCAGCCCAGCGCCGCGGCCCATGAGGCCATCACCGTCAGGGGTGCGCACGTCAACAACCTCAAGGGCGTCGACGTCGATATCCCGAAGCGGAGGCTGACGGTGTTCACCGGGGTCTCCGGTTCCGGCAAGTCCAGCCTCGTGTTCGGGACGATCGCGGCGGAGAGCCAGCGGCTCATCAACGAGACGTACTCGACCTTCGTCCAGACCTTCATGCCGACGCTCGCGCGGCCCGAGGTGGACCGTCTCGACGGGATCACGGCGGCGATCATCGTCAGCCAGGAGCGGATGTCGCCGAACGCGCGCTCGACCGTCGGCACGGTCACCGACGTCAACGCTCTCCTCCGGACGCTCTTCTCCCGTCGCTCGGAGCCGCATGTGGGCTCGCCCCAGGCGTTCTCGTTCAACGTGCCGACCGTGAGCGGCACGGGAGCCGTCAGGGTCAACGACAAGGCGGGGAAGCCCGAGACGCGGACCTTCCACATCACCGGGGGTATGTGCCCCGCGTGCGAGGGCCGGGGGAAGGCCTCCACCATCGACGAGTCGCTCGTCGTCGACAAGTCCAAGTCGCTCAACGAGGGCGCCATCCTCGCCCCGAGCTTCTCGACGGGCACGTGGTGGTGGAAGTTCTACGCCGAGTCCGACAAGCTCGACGCGGACAAGCCGCTCAAGGACTACACGAAGGCCGAGTGGGACTGGTTCTGGAACCAGGAGCCGGTCAAGGGCAGGTTCATGGGGATGAACACGACCTACATGGGCCTGCGGCACAAGGTCCAGCAGGCGTTCGTCGACAAGGCCGCCGAGGCCAAGCAGGCCCACATCCGCGCCTACGCCGAGAAGATCGCGACCTTCACCGACTGCCCCGAGTGCGCAGGCACCCGCCTGGCCAAGCCGGCCCGGGAGGCGACGGTGGCCGGGCGCACCCTGCCGGAGGTCTGCGCGATGCAGGTGACCGACCTCCTCGAGTGGGTTGACGGGCTGGACGCTACGGGGATCGAGCCGCTTGTGCGAGGCCTGAAGGAGATGCTGAGCGGCTTCGTCGACATCGGTCTCGGCTACCTGTCCATGGAGCGCGACTCCGGCTCGCTGTCCGGCGGCGAGGCCCAGCGGGTCAAGATGGTCCGCCACCTGGGCTCGGCCCTGACCGACATCACCTATGTCTTCGACGAGCCGACGGTCGGGCTGCACCCGCACGACATCGAGCGGATGAACGACCTCCTCCTCCAGCTGCGCGACAAGGGCAACACGGTGCTCGTCGTCGAGCACAAGCCCGAGGTGATGGGCCACGCGGACCACATCGTCGACCTCGGCCCGGGTGCCGGGTCCGCCGGGGGCGAGATCGTGTATGTGGGGGACCTGGGCGGCCTGAAGGCCTCCGGGACGATCACGGGCCAGTACCTCGACCACCGCATGTCGTTGCGGGAGAACCCGCGCACACCCACGGGTGCCCTCGAGATCCGCGGCGCCTCGGCCCACAACCTCAAGAACGTCGACGTCGACATCCCGACCGGGGTCCTCACCGTCGTCACGGGCGTGGCCGGGTCAGGCAAGTCCTCGCTCGTCCACGGCTCACTCGCCGGTCGCGAGGGCATCCTCATCGTCGACCAGTCGGCGATCAAGGGCTCGCGACGCTCCAACCCGGCGACCTACAGCGGGCTGCTCGAGCCGATCCGCAAGGAGTTCGCGAAGGCCAACGGCGTCAAGCCCGCCCTGTTCTCGGCGAACTCCGAGGGCGCCTGCCCGGTGTGTAACGGAGCAGGACAGATCTTCACCGAGCTCGGCTTCATGGAGACCGTCGCGACGACGTGCGAGGAGTGCGAGGGTCGCCGGTTCCGCGCGGAGGTGCTCGAGTACCGGCTGGACGGCAGGAACATCGACGATGTCCTGCGGATGTCGGTGAGCGAGGCCGCCGAGATGTTCAGGACCGGACCCGCGGCCAAGATCCTGCAGCGGCTGCTCGACGTCGGGCTGCCCTACCTCACCCTCGGGCAGCCGCTCACCACCCTCTCGGGCGGCGAGCGCCAGCGCCTGAAGCTCGCTGCCTCGATGGGCGGCGCGGCGAGCACCTACATCCTCGACGAGCCGACGTCCGGTCTGCACCTGGCCGACACCGAGCGGCTCGTCGAGATGCTGCACCGGCTCGTCGACCAGGGCAACACGGTGATCGTCATCGAGCACAACCTCGCGGTCATGGCCCAAGCCGACTACCTCATCGACCTCGGACCGGGTGCCGGCCACGACGGCGGTGAGGTCGTCTTCACCGGCACGCCGGCCGACATGGTGGCCTCAGCCGACACCCTCACGGCCAAGCACCTCAAGGCGTGGGTGGCGTAGAAGACCTGGGTGGGGTAGCCCACGAGTCGGGCTACCCCACCTCTGGCGATCAGCCGTTGGCAGGGGCGACGACGGGTGCGTTCAGTCGCCGGAGGAGAAGGCCGCGTCGAAGGCCGCGTCGGGGGCCTCGAAGTTGAGCTTCCGCACGTACTCCAGAGCCTCGGGCGCACCGATGAGCCGGTCCATGCCGGCGTCCTCCCACTCCACCGAGATGGGGCCGTCGTAGCCGATCGCGTTGAGCGCGCGGAAGGCGTCCTCCCACGGCACGTCCCCGTGGCCGGTGGAGACGAAGTCCCAGCCCCGGCGGGCGTCGGCCCACGGCAGGTGCGATCCCATGCGTCCGTTGCGGCCGTTGGTCAGCCGGACGCGGGTGTCCTTGCAGTCGACGTGGTAGATCCGGTCCTTGAAGTCCCAGATGAAGCTCACCGGGTCGATCTGCTGCCAGACCATGTGGCTGGGGTCCCAGTTCAGCCCGAAGGCCTCCCGGTGACCGATCGCCTCGAGGGTCGCGACCGTCGTCCAGTAGTCGTAGGCGATCTCGCTCGGGTGCACCTCGTGGGCGAAGCGCACACCGACCTCGTCGTAGACGTCGAGGATGGGGTTCCACCGGTCGGCGAACTCCTTGTATCCCGCCTCGATGACGTCGGCCCCGACCGGCGGGAACATCGCGACGTACTTCCAGATCGGTGAGCCGGTGAAGCCGATGACGGTCTTGACGCCGAGCTTCGCTGCGGCCCGGGCGGTGTCCTTCATCCGCTCCGCCGCCCGCTGCCGGACGCCCTCGGGGTCGCCGTCTCCCCAGATGGAGGCGGGCAGGATGTCCTTGTGCCGCTGGTCGATGGGGTCGTCGCAGACGGCCTGGCCGACGAGGTGGTTCGAGACGGCCCAGACCTTCAGGCCGTTCTTCTCGAGGATGTCGTGCCGCGACTGGACGTAGCCGTCGTCCTCCAGGGCCTTGTCGACCTCGAAGTGGTCGCCCCAGCAGGCGATCTCCAGGCCGTCATAGCCCCACTCGCCGGCGAGTCGTGCCACCTCCTCGAAGGGCAGGTCGGCCCACTGACCGGTGAAGAGAGTGATCGGACGGGACATGTCATCCTCCTGGGTTCGTCTGACGTCGGGTGGTGAGAGTCGTTCGGTGGGGTGGTGTTCGTGGGCCGGGAATCATTCAGCCGATGGGGGTCCATGCGGCATTCGCCGCAGCGCTCGCCTCGACCGCGGCGAGGACGCGTTGCACCTGCAGCCCGTCGGAGAAGCTCGGCCTCGGGTCGGTCCCGTTCGCGATGTCAGTGAGGAAGTCCACCGCCTGGTGGGTGAACCCGTGCTCGTAGCCGAGGATGTGACCCGCGGGCCACCAGGCTGCGATGTACGGGTGCCCCGGCTCGGTGACGAGCACCCGGGTGAAGCCGGCACTCAGGTCCTCCCCGGTGAGGACGTGCAGCACGTTCATGTCCTCGAAGTCGAAGGCCAGGCTGCCCGTGCTGCCGTTGATCTCGATCCGGATCGCGTTCTTGCGCCCGGTGGCGAAGCGGGTCGCCTCGAAGGTGGCGAGCGCACCGCCGGTGAGTCGCGACAGGAAGATGGCGGCATCGTCGACCGTCACCGGACCGAGCTCACCCGAGTCGTCCGAGGAGGCGGTGAGGCCGCTGCTCGACGCGCCGGTGGGACGTTCCTTGACGAAGGTCTCGGTCAGCGCGCTCACCCCCGTGAGGTGCTCGCCGGTGATGAACTGCACCAGGTCGATGATGTGCGCGCCGATGTCGCCGAGGGCTCCGGACCCGGCGAGGTCCTTGTCCAACCGCCATGAGAGGGGGACCGTCTCGTCGACGAGCCAGTCCTGCAAGTACTGCGCCCGGACGTGGCGGAGCTGACCGAGCGCGCCCTCGGCAACGAGCTGTCGGGCGTATGCGATGGCCGGCACCCGTCGGTAGGTGAACCCGACCATGGAACGGACCCCGTTCGCGGCCGCCTTCTCGGCGGCCGCCGCCATCGCCTCCGCCTCGGCGACGGAGTTCGCGAGGGGCTTCTCGCAGAGGACGTGCTTGCCGGCCTCGAGGGCCGCGATGGCGATCTCGGCGTGCGTGTTCCCGGGCGTGCAGACGTCGACGATCTGGACGTCGTCGCGGCGCAGCACCTCACGCCAGTCGGTCTCGACCGACTCCCAGCCGAACCGCCGGGCCGTATCGAGGGCGCCCACCTCGTTGCGACCGGCCACGACGGCCAGGCGAGGGAGAGCGGGAGGTGAGAAGAAGGAGCGGGCGTTGCGCCAGCCGTGCGAGTGCGCCCGGCCCATGAACGCATACCCGATCATCGCGACGCCGAGGGTGGGCGTGTCCTGGGGATCGGTGTCGGCCAGGTCCGTGCGGGTCATGTCGAGCTTCTTTCTGTCATCTATGGCGCGGGTGGGCTGTGGATGAGGTCGCCGAAGGTGGCCGGAGTGGTGGCCGAGGTGGTGGCCGGTGGCGGTGCCGGGATTGAGCCGACACCGCCACCGGGGCGTGGTCGCGCAGCTCGCCTGCGCGAAGGATCAGCTCTCGAACCCGAGATCCATGTAGTCGTCGACGTTGTCCGCGTTGACGACCGGTGCGTTCAGGACGATCCGGCGCGGGACCTCGACCTGGACGAGGTCGCTCATGCCCTTGCCCTGCGCGAGCAGGCGGGCCAGCTTGATGCCGTCAGCGGCCTGGGTCGGCGGGTAGAGGACAGTCGCCTCCATGCGGCCCTCCTTGATCCAGCGCATCGCGTTGGCCGAGCCGGCGCCACCGATGATCTTCATCTCACTGCGGCCGGCGTTCTCGAGTGCCGCCATGACGCCGACACCCTGGTCGTCGTCGTGGTTCCAGAGGATGTCGATCTTGGGAGCGGCCTGGAGCAGGTTCGAGGTGACCCGCTCACCGGACTCGACGGTGAACTCGGCCGCAACGCGGTTGTCGACCGTCTGACCGCACTCCTCGAGTGCGTCCTTGAAGCCCTGCGAGCGGTCCTGGGTGAGGGGCAGCGAGTCGATGCCTGCGATCTCGGCAACGACCGGGTCGGAGATGCCGCCCTCCTCGATGAGCTGGCAGGCGTAGGTGCCCGCGGAGACACCCATGCCGTAGTTGTCACCGAGGATCGTTGTGCGCGCTGCGAACTCACTGCTGAACTCACGGTCGACGTTGACGACCGGGATACCGGCCTGCATGGCCCGGATGGCGATCTCGGTGAGCGCCGCGCCATCCGTCGGGAGCAGCACGATGGCGTCGACGCCGTCGTTGATGAAGGTCTCGATGTGCGAGATCTGCAGGCTCGCGTCGTTCGTGCCCTCGGCGACGCGCAGGTCGATGTCCTCGTATGCGGCAGCCGCCTCCTGCGCCGAGGAGTTGATGGCGGCCAGCCAGCCGTGGTCAGCGGCGGGGCCGCTGAAGCCGATGACGACGGTCTCGCCCGGCTCGTCGTTCCCGCTGCCACCCGGCGCGGGTGCGGAGTCGCCGCCGGAGTCGGTCGTCGTGGACGTGTCGTTGTCGGGCTCGGGGTCGTTGCTCGTACAGCCGCTCACGACGAGCGCCAGACCGGCCGCAGCGGCGACGAACGCTGTCCGGGTGCGGGTGGTGGTGATTCTCATGATGTGCTCCGATTTCCTTGATCGAGATGAGACGTAAAGGTGGGAGTGCACTGCCTGGGTCGGCGTGTGGGAGTGGGACGAGAGGCAGGTGGGCATGCGCCCTGGGGATGGGCGGGCCGTCGTCGGTGCTCGAGCTGGTGCACAGGCAGCGGCATCACCCACTCGCCTGATGTCGCTCGGCCACGCGCTGCTGGAGGAGCACGGCGACGACGATGATGATGCCCTTGGCGACAGCCTGGGTGGAGGTGTCGAGGTTGTTCAGGGTGAAGACGTTCGTGAGCGTCGTGAAGATGAGGACGCCGAGCACGGTGCCGATGATCGTTCCTCGACCGCCGCTGAGGAGCGTGCCGCCGATGACGACTGCGGCGATCGCGTCGAGCTCGTAGAGCTGTCCGTGGGTCGAGGTCCCGGTGGTCGTCCGGGCCATGATCATCACCGCGGCGATGCCGCACGCGATGCCGAGCAGCACATACAGCATCGCGGTCTGGCGCTTGACCCGGATACCGGCCAGCCGCGCGGCCTCGGCGTTGCCTCCTATGGCGAGGGTGCGTCGTCCGAATGTCGTGCGGTTGAGGATGATCCAGCCCACCGTCGCGACAAGGACGAAGATGATGACGAGGACCGGGATCCCGAGGACGTCACCACCGAAGAACGTGATGAAGTCCCTGTCACGGATGATCTGGGTGCGGCGCTGCGCGATGATCTCGGCGAGACCGCGCGCGCCGGCGAGCATCGCGAGGGTGGCGATGAAGGGCGCCACTCTGCCGTAGGCGACGAGGATTCCGTTGACGAGGCCACACCCTGCGCCGACCGCCACGGCCGTGAACACCATGATGATCCAGTGGATGTCGGCCGCCATCTGCTGCGTCGCGAGGGTCGTCGCCCAGACGGAGCTGAGGGCGACGATCGCGCCGACGGAGAGGTCGATGCCGCCTCCGCTGATCACGAAGGTCATCCCGATGCTGACGACGCCGATGACGGACCCGAGTCGCAGGATGGTCATCAGGTTGTCCGTGCTCGCGAAGCGGTCTCCTGCGGTGGCGAAGCCGACGACACAGAGCAGCAGCAGCGCGATGACGAGACCGAGATTGCGCCCGAAGCCGCCCGCGAACAACCGCACGAGGGGGTGGGAGCGCTCGTCCGTCGGTCGAGGATCGTCACCGACCACGCTCGGACTCACCTCGCCTGCGGTCTTCTCGGTGATCTCACCGCTCATGCGGCATCTCCCTTCAGGATGATGTCGAGCACCCGGTGCTCATCGAGCTCTTCTGCCGGACCTTCGTGGAGGACGGCGCCGTCCGCGACGACCAGCACGCGGTGGGCCAGCCCCAGCACCTCCGGGATCTCGCTGGAGACGACGACCACTGCGCAGCCTTCCTCGCTCAGGTCGTTGATGAGGTTGTAGATCTCCGAGCGGGCTCCGACGTCGACACCACGGGTGGGTTCGTCGAGGAGGAGGACGCGGCTGCCGCGCTGGAGCCAGCGTGCGAGGACGATCTTCTGCTGGTTCCCGCCACTGAGGGTCCGCATCTCCCGCTCGATGCCGCTGGGGCGCACGTCCAGCGACTGCGTGACGCGCAGAGAGGACTCCCGCTCCTTCGCGGAGTCGATCCAGCCTGCACTCGAGAAGCTGGGCAGGCTCGCCAGCGAGACGTTGTGACCAATGGTGTGGCTCAGGATGAGGGCCTGGCTCTTGCGCTCCTCCGGTGCCAGACCGATGCCCGCCTGCACTGCCTTGACCACAGAGCCGGGCGGGATCGGCCGGCCGTCCACGGACACCGTGCCCCGATCGGCCTTGCGCGCCCCGAAGATCGTCTCGAGGATCTCCGAGCGGCCGGCCCCGACCAGACCGGCGATCCCGACGATCTCTCCCGGGTACACGTCGAAGGTCACGTCATGGAACTCACCTGCGCGCGTGAGTCCGTTGACGGAGAGCAGCGGGCCCGTGGTCGTGTCGGGGGTCCGGCGAGGTGGGAAGACGTACTCGATGGTGCGACCGGTCATGAGGCGGATGAGCTCAGCTGTCGGTGTCTCCGTGGCGTCCAGGCCGGTGGCCGCTGTCCTGCCGTCCTTGAGGACTGTCACCCGGTCGCCGATCTCACGGATCTCCTCGAGGCGGTGGGAGATGTAGACGACGGCGACACCACGAGCAGTGAGTTCCCGCACGACACCGAAGAGCTGCCTCACTTCACCGGAGTCCAGCACGGCGGAGGGCTCGTCCATGATGATGAGCCGGACGTCGCGTGAGAGGGCGCGGGCCATGCTGACAATCTGCTGATTGGCGGCCGAGAGCTGTCCTACCTCGGTGTTCGGGGAGATTCCGGAGTGCCCGAGCTGGGCGAGCAGCTCGGCCGCGCGCTCGCGGGTGGCCCGGCGGTTGGCGAATCCGAAGCGGGACAGCTCATGCCCGAGGAAGATGTTCTCCGCGACCGTGAGCCCCTCGACGAGATCGAGCTCCTGGTACATCGTCGCGATGCCGTGGTCCATCGCCGCCTGTGGGTGGCTGAAGGTGACCTCTTCCCCGTCCCAGGTGATCGTCCCCTCATCGGGCCGGTGCACCCCGGCGAGAACCTTGATGAGGGTCGACTTGCCGGCACCGTTCTGCCCAAGCAGGCAGTGCACCTCTCCGGCGTAGACGTCGAGGTCGACCCCTCCCAGCGCGACGACGCCTGGGAAGGTCTTGACGACGTTCGTCATCCGGAGCAGCGGCGTCTCATGCGCTCGACCCTGAGGCATGGCTGGACTCTGCCCGACCTTCTGCGTCCTGTCAAGCAAAAGTTGTGCTGTAGTCACCCGAAGCACTGCAGGTGCGGATCACCTTTGGACTATCTCGACCGGAAGTCCCTGTGCTTGACTTGCGCCATGTCCACAGAGGCGCAGGCACCCGGTGGAGCGTTGCCCGGTGAAGCGCGGGACGCTGCGGACGTGCTCGCGGTCATGCTCGACGGACGTCCACGAACCCGCGCCGAGCTGGGGGTGCTGACCGGTCTGGGTCGCGGTTCGGTCGGCTCGAAGGTCGAGGCACTTCTCGGCTCCGGTCTCCTCGCCCCCGTCGGGGCGGCGGTCTCCACGGGAGGTCGACCACCGGTGCAGTTCCGGTTCGACCCGGGCTCCCGGGTCGTCATCGCCGCCGACCTCGGCGCCAGTCACGGTGTCGTCGCCCTCACCGATCTCGAGGGGTCGACGATCGACAGCTTCTCCGCCGAGATCAGCATCGCTGATGGCCCGGACGAGGTGCTCGGATGGGTCAGCGCACGGGCCGACGAGCTCCTCGAACGCCACGGGCGGCGCGACGATCTCGTCGGTGTGGGCGTGGGCGTTCCCGGGCCCGTCGAGCACTCGAGTGGCCGACCGGTCCGGCCGCCGATCATGCCGGGTTGGGACGGCTTCGACATCCCCGCCCGACTGTCCTCGGAGTTCCACGTCCCGGTCCTCGTCGACAACGACGTGAACCTCATGGCGCTCGGCGAGCACGCCGCCGCCCACCCCCAGATCGATGACCTGCTCTTCGTCAAGGTCGCGACCGGCATCGGTGCCGGCATCATCACGCACGGCAGGCTGCACCGAGGGGCGAAGGGGTCGGCCGGCGACCTCGGTCACGTCGCCTCCCGACACGGCGGTGGCGTCCAGTGCCGGTGCGGCAACATCGATTGCCTCGAGGCGGTAGCGGCGGGACCAGCTCTCGCAGCACGGTTGCGCGCCAAGGGAATTCAGGTCGAACGCACTGTCGATATCCTGCACCTCGTCGAAGCCGGATCGATGGAGGCTGCCGCCGAGCTCAGGGAGGCCGGCCGGATCATCGGGGAGGCACTGGCGACCTGCGTGAGCCTTCTCAACCCGTCCGTCATCGTCCTCGGAGGACTCCTCACGCGAGCCGGCGACCACCTCATCGCCGGGGTCCGCGAAGTGGTCTACACCCGCTCGCTCCCACTGGCGACCGGATCCCTGCAGATCCTGCCCGCGGAGACCGGGCGGGACGCCGCCATCGTGGGCGCAGCCGTCATGGTCACCGAGCACAGCCTGGGCGTCCGGAAGGCTGCGGCGACGGCGTCCTGAGCCGTCCCGGCGTCACGATCGAAGACGTCGCGAGCTCGCAGGCCGAGAAGTCTCATGGACTTCTCATGAAGTCCGCCACGCTTCTCATCACGCTCTCATCGGAGGGGACCATTGTTGTCGGTGAGTCGGCGGAGCGGATCCGCCCCACACGAACGAAGGAGTGGTGGCATGCGCCGCACAGCACTCGTCCTGATCCCCGCAGTCCTGGTCCTGGCCGCCTGTGGGGAACCGTCGGCACCATCGGTCACCGGCCCCAACGCCAGCCTCACCGACGCAGCAGCGATCGAGGAGGCCCTCTCCGGCACCCCGGCCGAGGTCGGTGGCCCCTACGGCGAGCTCCGTGACGGCGTCTGGGAGATCGGGGCCGCCGGAGAGGTGGAGTTCCGCGTCGCCGGGGACGACCTCGAGCTCGTGGAGGCGCGGGTGAACGACGGCTGGACCATCACCGAGCAGAAGGACGGGTCGAACAAGATCGAGGTCGACTACCGAAGCGGACCGGTGTCCTACGACTTCGAGGTCGAGCTCCGTCGCGGGGTCATGAAGCTCCAGATCGACCAGAAGATCGAGCCCGCAGAGCCAGGCACCTTCGCCATCGGAGAGGCCGGGACCGCCCCGGTCTCGGTCGCGGATGGTCGGTTGGTCCTCGGCGACGTGAGCCTTGCCGAAGGCTGGGCCGAGGCCGCGCGCGACGGGGACAAGGACGACTTCCAGCTCGACCTGCGCCGTGACGGCGCCGACCTCGTCGAGCTCTGGAAGCTCAAGGGCGACCTCAAGCGCGACAAGCTCGAGATCGAGGTCGACTACGAGATCGAGGGGCGCCTCGCGCAGTGACCCGAGGCGTCGGCGGCCCGCCATACCCGCTGGCGGAGCCCACCCGGGGCGAGGACACTGAGCCCTATGACCCGAGGCCTGCGCCGCGGGAGGTCCACGCTCGTGGGAGCCGCGGTCCTCTGCCTCCTGGTGGGCCCCGCTCACGCCGCGGGCACGCGGGACGTGGTCGTGTCGCCGAGCAGTCCGGTGACGAAGGATGTGCTCGCCGAGGTCGATGCCTACCTCGCCCGGAACCGGGAGGAGCACGGCTGGCCGGGGCTGGCCGCGGCGATCGTCGCGGACGGCGAGGTGGCGTGGAGTGCGGGATACGGCAGCACCGGGCCTGACGGAGACCCTGTCACGGCTCAGACGCCCTTCCTCCTCGCGTCGGTGGGCAAGTCCCTCACGGCACTGGCGGTGATGCGGCTCGTCGACGCCGGCGAGGTCGGACTCGACGACCCGCTCACCGAACACCTGCCCGAGCTCTTGCCCGGCGGAGCAGGCCTCACCGTGGCAGACCTGATGTTCCAGCACTCCGGGTTGGGGTACCGCGCAGACAACACGGTCGTGCTCAGCGATGAGGACGCAGGCCTGAGCGACCAGGCCACCGCATACGAGTCGATGCTGCGCGAAGGCGCGGGCTTCGCGTACTCCAACGCGAACTACGACCTCCTCGCCCTCCTCGTGGAGCGGTCGTCCGGGGAGCCCTTCGAGGACTACCTCCAGGGTGAGGTCTTCGGCCCACTGGACATGTCCACGGCGACCACGGACCCCGAGGTGGCCGAGCAGGCGGGGCTCGCCACCGGTCACTACCACTGGCTCGGCCTGGGCTACCGGCCCTTCGTCCCGCCGCTGCCGGACTACGACGTGGGCGCCTACCGCATGTTCGCCGGTGCCGAGGACCTCGCCCACGCCCTGGTCCTGCACCTCTCCGGCGGCGAGTACGACGGTCGCCGGGTGCTGTCCGCCGAGAGCCTCACGGTCTTGCAGACCGGCGAGCCGGTCGGCGGCAGCGACCAGGCCCGCTACGGCGGTGGCCTGTGGATCCACCCGGCCGGATCGGACTGGATGACCGGGCCGAGCGCCGCATACCGCTTCCTCGAGCATGACGGGTCGGCTCTCAGCTATCGCTCGTACATCTGGCTCATGCCCGATCTCGGCCTGGGGATGGTCCTGCTCGCCAATGCCAACGACTGGTCGGACGAGTCGCGTCTGCCGCAGGTCGGCTTCAACGCGCGTCAGATCCTTCTCGGTGAGGAGCTGACGCCGATCACCTCTCGCTCCCCGCTGCTGGTGCGGTGGGGCAAGCACATCTTCGCGCTGCTCGCCCTCGCCCAGCTCGGCCTGACGCTCGCCTCCATCCGCCCGATCGCCGGGACGTGGCACGGCCGGCAACCGGGCCGCGCAGGGCTGGGTCTCATCGCAGGGGTCCTGACGACCACCCTCTTCACCGGGTATGCGCTGGCTCGGTTGATCCCCTCCGTCACCCAGTCGCCCCTCAGGGCGGTCGCTCTGGCTCCGGATGCACGAATCCTGGTGAGCGCCTTGATCGCTGGGCTCATCCTCGGCCTCGTGCTCATGGCCGCGCTGGTCCTGGGTCTGGTGCGCGGCCGCTGGGCTCAGCGCCCCGCCGCCACCCTCGGTCTCCGAGGCTGAAGTCGAGCGATCGTCGCACTAGTGGCCTCGAGTGCAGCCTCGGCTGCCGACCCGAGGAGGTCGCGCAGGAACGAGTTGGGTCGGCCGGCGGGTCAGGCGTCGACGCGCTCCGGTTCCTCGGCAATGGGTGCCTCGCCCGCGGTGGCGGGCGTGGTCCCCAGCGTGCGCTCGAGCTTGGCGCCCTCGACGTCGACATCCGGAAGGATCCGGTCCAGCCACCTCGGCAGGTACCAGGCCCTCTCACCGAGCAGCGACATCACCGCCGGGGTGAGCGTCATCCGCACGATGAAGGCGTCGACGAGCACACCGATGGCCAGGCCCAGACCGATCGGACGGACCATCGCCAGGTGGGCCCAGATGAACCCGCCGAAGACCGAGATCATGATGATCGCGGCCGCGGTGACCACCCGGGCGCTGTGGTTGAAGCCCCTGACGACCGCCGCACGTGCACTCGCCCCGTGGACGTACTCCTCGCGCATCGAGGAGACGAGGAAGACCTGGTAGTCCATCGCCAGCCCGAAGAGGATGCCGATGAGGAGGATCGGCAGGAACGAGATGATCGGCCCCGGCTCGTTGACCCCGAAGACCGGCGACAGGTGTCCCAGCTGGTACACCGCGACCACCGCTCCGAAGGCCGCAGCGATCGAGATGAGGAACCCACCGGTCGCCAGGATGGGAATGACGATCGAACGGAACACGAGCAGCAGCAGAATCAGCGAAAGTCCCACGACCACAAGGAGATAGACCGGCAGAGCGTCCGCGAGCTGATCGGAGATGTCGATGTTCGCGACGGTTACCCCGGTAAGGCCGATGTCCGCGCCGTGGTCGGCGCCGATCCGCGGCGAGATGTCGGTGAGCCGGTTCACGAGTCGCTCGGTCGCGGGATCGGCGGGCCCCGTGGAGGGCTGGACCTGGAAGGCCAGGACATCACGTGACTCGTTCGCCCCGATGGGAACGACGTAGTCGATGCCGTTCACTCCGGCGAACTCCTCACCGATGTCGGCCTGCTTCGTCATCAGGGCCGTGTCGTCACCCGTGGGCAGGGCCTCGTCGAGCTCGGCCACGACGACGATCGGTCCACTCGCGCCGGCGCCGAACTCGCTCCGGACGGTGTCATAGGTGATGTATGCGTCGCTTCCGGCCGCCTCGGATCCGCCGTCCGGCAGACCGAGCCGGAGCTGACCCACCGGGTACCCCAGCACAGCCACGATGGCGAGCACGCCGAGGATGGACAGCCACGGGTGACGCTGCACCACCGCGGCCCAGCCGTGGTGGGTGTCTGCCTCGCGCCGATCCTCGTCCGCCACCTCGCGGTCCTGGCCCGACAGCACAGCCGCGCGTGCTTTGCGAGGCAGGACGCGCATACCCATGAGCGAGAGGAGAGCCGGGGTGAGGGTGAGGGCCACGAGGACGGCGATCGCGACCGTGCCGGCGGCGACCAGACCCATGACGCCGAGGAACGGGATGCCGGTCAGGGTGAGTGCGGACAGCGCCACGATGACGGTGAGCCCCGCGAAGGTGACGGCGTTGCCCGAGGTCCCGACCGAGAGCGCGATCGAGTCCTTCACGTCCATGCCGTGCCGCACCTGCTTGCGGTGCCGGTTGATGAGGAAGAGGGAGTAGTCGATCCCCACCGCGAGGCCCAGCATGAGCGCCAGGGCGGGGGTCACCGACATCATGTCGACGACGGACGACAGCGCCATGGCGGCGGTCAGTCCGACGCCAACGCCGACGAAGGCCATGAGGAGCGGGAGGCCGGCCGCCACGAGGGTACCGAGCATGAGGATGAGGACGAGCGCGGCGACCGCGAGCCCGACGGCCTCGGCCGGTCCGAAGAGGCTCTCGATGTCGGAGGTGAGCTCGGCCGAGAGGTGCGTCTCGACGCCCTTCGCGGTGAGGTCGTCGGCCACCTGCTGGATGTCGGCCACGAGCTCGGGCTCGATGAAGCCTCCGGTGTTGAGGAGCGAGAGCTGGGTCATGGCGACCGTGCCCTCCTCGTTGACCAGACGCATGCCCTCCGAGAGCGCGGCGATGCGCTCGCCCGCATCGAGCTGCGCCTCACCGGCCTCGAGCTCGGCCCGACCGGCGGCGGCCTGCGCCTCACCGGCCTCGAGCTGGGCGAGGCCCTCGTCGATCTGTGCCTGCGCGGCTGCGGCCTCCTCGGGGGAGACCAGGCCGAGCGCGATCGCCCCCTCGAGCTGCTGCTGACCGGCCTCGAGCTCGGCGCGACCGGCGGCGAGCTCGGCCTCACCGGCCTCGAGCTCGGCGCGACCGGCTTCCAGCTGGGCGCGCGCGTCGGCGAGCTGCTCGTCCCGGCCGTCGATCTGGGCCTGCGTCTCGAACGGGTTGACAGCGACGAGCCCGTCGATCTCCTCCCACTCGTCGATGGCGGCGGAGATGTCGCGCTGCTGCTCGTCGGTGAACGGGGTGTCACTCACGAAGACGACGGTCCCGGTGATGCCGGCCGCCTCGGGGATCTCGGACTTCAGGGTCACCATCACCTCCTCGAAGCGGCTCCCGGGGATCGAGATGTCGTTCGAGAGCGGCTTGGAGAGGGTGAGCATGCCGGTGAGCGTGAGCCCGAGGAGGACGGCCCAGGCGAGGATGACCCGCCAGGGGTGGTTCGCGCACCAGCGGCCGAGGCGGTGCAGGACGGTGGCCATGGAGTCAGGAGTCCTTTCGGAAGGAGGGGGTCGCCCAGCCGTGCTCCGCGTATGCGAGGGCCTGCTCGAGCAGGGAGGTGAAGTCGTCGACGGCCGCCTGGTCGACCGCAGCACCGGGTGCGCGGCGGGCGACCCAGGAGCGCTCGGCGGCGGCGAAGGAGGTCATGATCGTGTCGGCGAGAGTGGCGACGTAGAGCGGGTCGATGGCGTCAGGGAGCCGGCTGTGCAGGACCTGCTCCAGCCAGGCGCCCTTGTCGGTCCACACGGTCCGCTCGAAGGTCGTGGCGCCGATGTCGTCGCTGCCGTGGAGGTTGAGCAGCGCCAGCCACTCGATGAGGTCGGTGGGGATGCCCACCTCGGCGATGAGGGTGCGAAGGTACCGGAAGGGGGAGACGTCGGTGGGGAGGTCCTCGATCTGGCCCGCGAGGTGCTGGGTGCTCACGGCGATGATCTCGGAGACGAGAGCAGGGATGCCGGCGAAGTAGTTGAAGAAGGTCCGTCGCGAGATGCCCGCCTCCTCGGCGAGCATGTCGACCGTGATGCGGTGCACCGGCTGCTGCCGGACGAGAGTGCGCAGGGCCTCGACGATGGACTCGCGGGTGCGGACCTTGTTGAGCTCACGGCGGCTCGGCGGCTGACCGGGCTGCTCCATGTGGTCGCTCGGTTCGGGATTCTCCTGTCGCGGCTGCCGCGCCTGCCGCTGCTGCGGCGAGTGGCCGTCAAGCGTGGAGCCGTCGTGCTGCGTCACTTAGCAAGCGTAGAACCGTGTGTGCACAGTGTGCAAATCTGCACGAGGTGCAGCATCATCAGTGGGTCGCCGGTCGCCGGCGAGCTGCGCGCACCCTGGCAAGCGCTGGCGAGGGGTGCCGAACGGCTCCCCGCGCTCAGGGTGAGGTCACCCGAGAAGGTGCTCCGGCATACGGACTGCGACGACCCGACCGGTGGCCACGGTGACCTCGCCGGCCTCGACGGTGATGTCGGTGGCGACCTTGCGATCGGTGATCTCGGTGACCGTGGCGCGGGCCACGAGCTCGACGCCCATCGGGGTGGGGGCACGGTAGTCCACGTGGAGCGAGGCGGTGACGAACCTCGGCATAGGTACATCGCCGTCCTGCTCGCCACTCGTCTCGGCGTCGCGACGGGCCATGGCGTCGCGACGGGCCATGGCCCCCGCCGCCGTGCCGGTGCCGTGACAGTCGATGAGGGAGGCGATCAGCCCGCCGTAGACGTATCCCGGAACGGCGGTGTACTTCGGGTCCGGGGTGAGCCGGGCGATCGCAGTCTCGCCCTCGACCTCCCAGAACGAACGCACCTGCAGCCCAGCGGAATTGAGCCGACCGCAGCCGTAGCAGTGGGCCACGTCGTCGGGGTACAGGTCCTGGAAGGCGACGCTGGGACCGGTCATCCGAAGTGCTCCTTGGCGAGTCGTCTGGGTGCCACCGTCAGCCAGGCCTCGGTGAGGACCTCGCGCAGCTCGCCGACGGTCAGCTCGCCGAGGCGGGACTGCCGGACGAGCACGCCGTTGTAGTTGCGGAAGTGGGGGATGGTGAAGAACGGGGTACTCGGATCATCCACGAGCGCCGCCTTGGCGCCAGGGTCGGGGACCCGGATCACGAGGAGGTCGTCGTACTCCTCGCCGGTCTCGGGGTCGACGGCGTCGTGGCGCGGCGCCCGCTCGAGGCAGAAGCCGCGACCCTTCCCGCCCTGCGGCACCTTCCACGTCGGCCGGTCACCCCAGGTGATGCCCTTCTCGGTCTCCGGCAGCGCCGCACAGATGTCCTCCACGTCCTGCGCGGTGGCAGGGCGCTCATCCTCCGTGGAACGGGTCGGGCCGGGCATGCTGTCGACGCTACCGCCGATGAGCCGCGACGTGGCACATCAGAGCGTGTGAGGAAGTGGTCGCTATAGCGACACCCTTCTCACGCTCGGCGTGCGGCGAGTGTGCGATGCGGGCAAGAGCGCTTCCGCGCCGGCCGTTGGCGCCCGACAGTGGGTGCAGATGTGCTTCACGTCCATGGTTTGCATAATGTTTGTCGAAGGTACATACTTGAGCCTGTGACCACCCAGCGCGAGCAGAACCCCCCGGACCGTCCCCGGCACCCGGCGACGGAGTTGTCGAAGCACGAGACCGTGTCGGAGCACTCCACCACGTCGACCAAGCCCTCGACGACTCAGGCGGAACCCACCCGGACGAAGCGGGGCCACGGCACGCGCACTGCTGTGCCGTGGAAGGCCACCGTCGGCGCCATCGTCCTCCTCTTCCTCTGGCTCGCGGTCGGCGGGATCGGCGGGCAGGCCATCGGCGGGCTCTCGCAGGTGCAGGAGAACTCCACGGCGAGCTTCCTCCCCGCGGACGCCGAGTCGACGCGGGTCTCCGAGGCGCTCACCGAGTTCCAGGACGACTCGACGCTCCCGCTCATCGTCGTCGCCTCGCGCGCAGGTGGGCTCGAGCAGAGCGACCTCGCCCTGGCGGAGAGCTTCGCGCAGGCGCTGCCGACGTGGTCGACCGGCCTGCCGGACGGCAGCACGATCGCGGACTACCTGGCCCAGCCCCCGGAGGCCCCCCTCGCGGTCATCCCGAGTGGGGACGGCGAGGCCTTCCTCGTCATCGCGCCACTGGACGCGGACTCCGTGACGGACACCGTCGACGAGGAGTCGGTCCTCGAGTCGCTCTCCGAAGAGGTCCGGACCCAGGTCGACGGTGAGCTGCGCGCGGCGGGGCTCGACGCATACGTCACCGGCCCGGCGGGCTT
>Ga0209510_1001715_pt1 | contig 23996 bp, 19 predicted proteins | sample BiotimSIPDNA_FD_185749 | JGI IMG/M metagenome (GOLD analysis project Ga0209510, IMG submission 185749) | Anaerobic biogas reactor microbial communites from Washington, USA - Biogas_R1 time_0 SIP DNA (SPAdes) (version 2) | ecosystem: Engineered > Bioreactor > Anaerobic > Unclassified | place...
TTGTGGTGCTTAGAGTCCAGCTGGGGTCCAATTGCGATGTGAGCGAATTGAACAGGTGCCAATCACCAGTTTCTGCTGCCGCTTTCCACTTGTTAATATCATCAAGAGTGCGTAAAGCCTGGTTGATCGCAAGAGAATCTTCGGAAGCAAAGCCTTGGAGATCTGGCTGGTATGGCTCGCGTGTGATCGGTGAGAAGAGGAATTCAAACTCCTCCTGCAATTCCTTGTAAGAGCGATAACTGGCGGGCAGGAGCCGGCGCAGCTCCAGGAGAGAAGCCGCGCTTGGTTGAGAGGAACGCAAACTTTGATGAAACCCGGATAGGCTTTGTTTTTGCTGATCGGTTAGTGCTGCCTGGCTTAACTGATCGAGAGAGCGCTCCAGCTTCAAACCGGGCTGGAAAACCCAGGGAGTCGGCCAGGCATATTGGTTGGCAGCATCCTGCAGGTTTTCGAGATTGACCGCCTGGCTCATGTGTTGGAGCGCATGGTTGTAGTGCTGCAGCCACTCTGCTTTACCCAAATGCCCAGAAAGATCGTCTGCGTGGGATAACAATTCAGCCGCGAAAACGTTGACCGATTGATTTGGCGGTGGTCCTGATTCGAATTGCTCCAGCCTGGTTTTCATGGCGGATAGATGCTCTGCCAAAGGGAGCAGGTAATCCAATGTCGGCTCGATAAGGTAGAGCGTTTTAAGGGCATTGAGACTGCTGGCAATATCGCCGCCCATCCAACCCTGATAAATGTCACGTGCGGTGGTGAGGGCTCTTTGTAGTCTTTCTGAGAGACCGGCAGGCAGTTTAATCCGCAGCGAGTTAGCCTCGCCGATCACCTGTCGTAGATTAAAAAGCTGGTTGCCCAGGGCTTCACCGGTCGCCAGTGTGGACCAATTTGCGGCAAGCGTTTGTACCTTTTTGTGCAGCGCGTCCAGCTGACCGGGCAATGCGGCAGCACCCGAAGAATTGGGTTTGAGAGATGCAAGTTGTTCCTCTAATTGCGCTGAGAGGATAACAAGATCCGAGTAAATGGTTGGGGCAGCAGTTGAACCAAGATGAAGGTTGCGCATTGCATAGACCGCCGAAGCGAGTTCTTTGGTCACGAAACCCTTTCCGATCAATTCCCTGCTTTTCCATACCGCTTCGATCCAATTCTGAGCAAAAACATCTTCGAGCAGATCGTTGAGCTTTTCAGCCGGTACTTTTTCCCTTAGTTTGAACAAATAACTGCCCAACTGCCATTGGGTTGACATCTTCTCTTTCAGGTAGTTTTCCACCAGGGTAAACATTTTATCTGCTTGTTCGAAGTCTTTTGATTCCAACATACTGAACAGCAATTCTTGCGCGGCTGAACGGAGGAGTGTGAGATCTGTGTGTATCCCAAATTGCTGTAATTCCTGGTTCAAATCCAACGCCTGGCTGAGAGCCTCGAGTTCGGTCAGGGAATTGGTATAGCGTTTGAATAATAATTCATATTCTATTGCTCGCATGCTCAGATAACTTTCCAGGTACTCCAGGCGCATGCGCAATTGGGGGATGTCTTCAGGCTTGAACTCCGAGGCATGCAAGGGCCAACCGAGATCATGGATCAGATTGGGGGCGGTCTGCTCAAGCAAGATCAACCCCTCTTCGATAAGCTGAGTGTAGTCCTGCCAGATTGGGCTGTTTTCAGGGTCGGGCTGCGGTTGGAAAAAGGTGCCATTGCCCCAGTCGATAAAGCTCATGGTTTTAAATTCAGGGCTCCAGTAAATGTGATCCATTTTTACGTCGTTCCAGACGACACCTTTGGAATGAACCCGTTCCAGGAGAAGCAACAGGCTCGAGAGCACTTTCAAAACCAAGTTTTGCGGGATTGGCTGTTCGTTGGTTAGCTGTTCTGCCAGGAGAGCGGAGATCGATTTACCAGGGACCTCTTCGCTGACAATAAAAAGGTTGACAGTGCGCGTGGTGCCTTCGATGCTGCTGTCGAGCAGGAGGGGCGTGTGGATGGTGAGCCCGTTTTTAGAGAAACCGACCCCATCCAGCGCGGTCAGGATCTTACCTTCGGTTTCGATCTGACCCGCCTGGCGCACAATCGTGCCGCCCGAGACGTTTTGTGCCGGGCGTTTCATCACCCCCTGCAGGTTGCCGGATTGTGAGAAGACGCGTAGAACTTCGCCGGCATCACCACTGCCGAGCGGTTCGCCAATTTGCCAGCTTCGTTCGCGACCAATAACTGTTTTTGCCATGGGTTTGATTATACAACAGCGAAATGGCAGGGATTAACGGAGAGGAAACGATGAGTTGAGGGCAGGGGAAAAGTCCGCCTTTTTCGCCTGTCACAAGTTTCGACTGGCAGCAATTAACTTAATCGTTGGTAAGCTCGGAGGAATGACCTTATTCAAAAATAAAGATTTCCTCAATTGATGCACCTACCACTCGGGAAATGTCAACTGCCAGACGCAATGACGGGTTGTACATGCCTGCCTCTAAACGAACGATTGTTTCCCTTCGAACACCAACTTTGCTTGCGAGTTCTTCTTGCGTAAGCCCAACAAGTTGACGATATTTTTTTAATTCCGATTTAAATTCAGCCATTTAATCCTCTCTGTCATACTTACTGGTCAAAAAAGCTGTTAGGACCAAAGCTGTCGCAAAACCCAGAGAGACAATCGAAATTATCGAGTGAAGGGCAAAGCCTGTTTCCTGAAAGCCAGGCAATAAGCCAACCAAAACCATGCCGTTAAAAACTATACCAAAACAGAGGGAGAATGCTTTATTCGTTGCACGAAGCTGGTTTGAAACCAGGCGCTCATCCCATGGCTCCTGGGAGAGCTTCCCCCACCAAAACCAGGAAAAAAACCCGAAAAAGCCAAAGAAAGTGCAAAAAACCGGTTGGTTGAATACAAAACCTAATATACCCAGAAAACCTAAACATCCTAACAGCCCCATAGCCGGATGAATTTTTTTCATTTGATCTGTTTTCATTTTTTACCTCCGATGTGAACTAATTGTAACTTATAGTGACATATATATCACATCAGAATCACTTTGTCAAGTGCTAATTATTAACCCAGGGAACAGCAATAAGGAATGTCCTTTTGTAAGATATAAACAGTCAACCGGACTGATTATTTCATCAGAAAACCTGCCCATGGCTCCTCAATGTCCGCTTCAAACTTTTGCCAAAATTGCAGTTTCTCTGCATAAAAATCCGCTTTGAATTTAAGATAATTAACACAATCGGGATAACGCTCTTCCATCCTTCGAATAGTGAAATCTGCTAAATCAAGAGACCACAGAATTAAGGTTCGGTGGTTTTACTGAGCAATTAAGTGAGATAATTGAGCCAGAAGTTCGCTGTCTCTGGTAAAAAGGACTTGATTCTTCCGTTTTATTCGTGCTTCGAGGACTGTATCCAGGTCATGTTCTTACCTTGTTTCATTGTAAAAATGTTTGCATATCATTTAGTTGCTAAACAATTCTGCATAGAGGAAGTGCAGTTATGGAAAATGAATTTACCAAAATTAATATTGTGAATAAACCGGAAATTTCTGCGATCTATTATTCCCTTTTATGTTCCGGCTATGGCTATTACCATTATGAAAAATCTGTTGAATCAATTGAGATACTTGAAAGATTTCGCAAATCAGCCAAAGATTTTGATATTTCTTTTTTTTCCTGTATAAAGCAGCCAGCTTGTAAGACCTACCCATATTGGCCCAGAGCTTATGCCTTGGAAAGTGCGTCTTTTTATCTTGATTTTGACAAGCGAAACTTTTCTGATTTTGATTCTTTCCATGGCTTTATCATGCAAGCCCCAAACATTTCAGAAGCCGACCGAGATGAAGGTTTCTGGATTTGGATTCAAGATTTTCCTAAGGCATTAACTAAGGTAATGGAACTAAAATCGTTCCGGAATTACCTCGCTTGGGAAAAAAGGTGGATATCAAAGCAAAATGAGCTTTGGCTTGAAGAGTCAGCTTTCATCCTTGAAATAATTAATAACTGCGGTAAATTGTATGGTTCCCCGATTAAAGAACTCTCTGTTATTTTGAACCCGATAAAATGCGCATATTCGTCAGATTACCATCTCGTTGATAAGCACCTGTTTTTTAGTTTGGGTGAGTTCAGAATCGACTCAATCATTCATGAATATTTGCATCAGATTATCCATCCGCGAATTTTGGAAAACAAAAAAATAATTATGAACTCCGATTTTCAGTCTGCAGAGATTGACCAATCTTATGTCTTATCAGGTGATCAAAAAGGTAAATTTAACGCAATTGAGGAAGTTGTTGTTCGCAAATTGACCGAAGATATATTTGCTGGAAAGTATCCTGACAATCTGGATTCATTTATTTTTAAAATGATAAATGTTTGAATAAAAAATGCCCCGGAGAGATTCGAACTCCTACCATCTGATTCGTTGTAACCAGAAAAAAGATGGAACATAGTTTGCCCAGCCGCTTTTAAGACTAATGGTATAGAATTACCCCATGGAAAAAGCGATCTCACTCACAAAATCAGATTTTCTCTTGTTTCTTGAAGCACCACGTCATTTATGGGCAAATAAACACAATCTAATCGATAAAACACCATCAGAATTTGATGTTCATATCATGGAGCAAGGTTATGAAGTCGAGGTTCTTGCCAGAGAATACGCGTCGAAACATGTGCTTAAACCAAACGAGAGCATGCGCGTGCAAGATACTTTTGTTGACGCTCAGTTCACCGCCAGAACCGATATCCTCATTTACAAACCAAATACAGATTCTTATGATTTATACGAAATTAAGAGCGGTACAAGCATTAAAAAAGAGAATCTCTTCGATGTTACCTATCAATTTCTGATTATCACCAAGCAAATTAAAATTGACCGTGTTTTCATTTTACATTTAAACAGTAAATATATCCGTGAAGACCATCTTGATCTTTATGAATTATTCATAGCAGAAGATGTGACTCTCGATGTTTATGATCATTTAGATCGTGTTAATGAGTGGAAGAAGATTGCCTTACAAACGGCAAATGCCCCTTCAGTTGAAAATACTACGGCTTGTTTAAGCCCTAAAGGTTGTCCATGTCCTGAAATTTGTTTCCCTGGGTTACCTGAAGTTTCAATATTTGATATACCAATATTATCAGCAAAAAAGAAAACAGAGCTATTGAACTGTGGAATTACCGATATACGTGATGTTCCCAAAAACTTTGAGTTAAGCTCGAAGCAGCGCCAAATTGTTGATGTCGCTCAAGCTTGCCAGGAACTCATCAATAGAGCAGCCATCAAAAAAGAGATGGATCAATTCAAATTTCCTCTGTACTTTCTGGACTACGAAACTTGCTTATCTGCTGTTCCACTGTTTAATGGGTATAAACCACAACAGAACATCGTGTTTCAGTATTCACTTCATAAATTGGACTCACCAAATGCGCTCACCCAACACACTGAACATTTGACAACAACAATGCAAGATCCATCAAAATCCTTAATCAAGCAACTACAAGCAGATATTGGTAATCTGGGAACGGTTTTTGTCTGGAACAAAACTTTTGAAAAAACCCGAAACAAGGAGATGGCAGCTATCCATCCGGAGTATAGAGATTTTCTTGAAGCGTTGAATAGCCGCATATACGACCTGGGAGACTTCATCAACCTTGGCTATTATCTGCACCCAAAATTTAAAGGGAGCTGGTCCTTAAAAACCGTTTTACCTGTTATGGTGCCTGAGCTCGGTTACGACGAAATGCAGATTAGCAAAGGTGACCAGGCAATGACTGCCTGGTGGAAGTTGATCAATGGTGCTTTAACCGATGAAGCAGTTGAAAAGACGAAAGCCATGCTCCTGGAGTATTGCAAATTGGACACCAGGGCAATGGTCGAAATTTGGAAGGTACTTTTTCAACTCGGTAATTATTAATTGTCAAGTTTTAAGAAATAAGGTCGACAGGGACTAAAACAGAGTCTCGCAATAACGGAAACAAAAATGCCCCCGGAGAGATTCGAACTCCCAACCATCTGATTCGAAGTCAGGTACTCTGTCCATTGAGCTACGGGGGCAAGTCGGTTTATTATAACTGGAAAATCCGGAAGAAATGACAAAATTTGCACGATTGGAAATGGAACGCAACTATTCTCTGTACCAAACGTGGAATGAAATTGAATCGGTCTGCAGAATGAAAATTGTTTTTGCCAAATGTTATATTCAATCAAAGCTATTACATATTTAATTTTTTAATCTCGGCTACCTTATAATTTCGTAATTATGTAATTAATAGAAAAGAAGGATGTTATGGCTAAAAATATTGTGCTTGCTTTAGGTGGTGGAGGGGTGAAGGGAATTGCCCATTTGGGTGTGGTGGCTTGTTTACTGGATCACGATTACGAGATTCATGGCATCGCCGGCACGAGTGCAGGCGGGATGTTTGGTGCGCCGCTGGCTGCCAAGGTGCCTCCCCGTGTGATTTTTGCGCAGGTTGTCCCTTTTATGAAAAAGCCTGACTTTAGCCGTGCATCCGCAGACGGTGCTTCAATTGCCGGGACACATGGTTTGGAGAATGCTTTGGCTCCATTTATTCAGGGCAGGCTGATTGAAGATTTGCCAATTAAATTTGTGGCGACTGCCGCCAGTTTGCTAACCGGCAAGGAAGTGATTATTGATTCAGGTGAGGCTATCGATGCGGTTTTGGCAACGATTGCAATTCCTGGTGTCTTTCCAGCCCGAGGTGAGAATTTGTTGGTGGATGGTGGGGTTTTGGACCCGGTCCCGATTTTGCCAGCCCGCGCCATTAACCCACATTTACCGATTGTTGCTGTGGCTTTGAACGAAAAGTCGCCGGACGCTGCTCCCGATTCTGAGGTTTTAGCAATGGGAGATCCAATAACAGAAAGAATATTGGAACGTTTGGGACGCACCAAGATTGGTGAAACGCTTGATATTGTGACCCGAGGTTTATCTTTGGGGATGGATAAACTGACCGAATTGTCCATCGAAACCGGCCAACCGGATGTGATTGTGCGACCTTTGGTGGGGCAGCATTTTGCACTCTCGATGATTGAACCCCAGGAATTGTTTGATGAAGGCTATCGGGCGATGAAAGAACAGTTGAATGTCCTGGAAAAAGCCTGTTCGATGGTGAATAGTATCAAGCGGGCAGCGAAATACAACAAAACAGATTAGGCGAGAGTGGTGGTTAGAAACAAACAGCTGACCACCAACTGCAATCTGCCCTTACTGCAAATTGTAATAGTTATAAACCGACCCCGAGAGGTTTGCTAATAGTAAATTCGCATGGTCGAAGATGACCTGCACCGGCTGGTAGACAAATATCGACAAAATGTAATCGCCACCGGCAGTGTATACAATGCCTGAATCGCCCATGGTGTGCACAAAGCCACTGTGCACTTCGTTTGCCCAGCCATGCTTGTGGGCGACGGTTGTGCCGCCTGGCACTCCTGCCTCTATTAGGTGACCAATCTTGTTTTTGCTCAAAAAGTCGACCATCATCAGGCATTCTTCATGGGTGATGGCACCTTCAAAAGCCAGCGGGATCGCGCCGCCGTAGTCCTGGGCGCAATAATAAATTTCTTCGAGCAATAAACCCATATCCAAAACAGTGGTCTGACCGTAACGGTCCGGACCAGTGTCATAATCGGTCTGACTGTTTGCGGGAGTGGTGATTTCCTGAAGCAGCGGCGAACCCAGCCCAAAATAACCAGCCCAAAACGTGTTTTCGAGCCCCAGAGTTTGCATGTCTTCGGTGATCCTGAGAGGTGCCAGGTTGGGTTCGATCACCCGCTTGGCAACTGCATCGGTTGATTCGTTACTGGATTCTTCAACCATCGCCTCTATTTCAACCAGAATGTCCGCGTCATAGGGGCTTTCAAGATTCTTGAAGAGCGTGATCAATGCCGGAATTTTGATTACGCTCCACGAAGAAAAGGCGATATTGGTTGGGAGTTCCGCTTCGCCAATGCGGCTATGAGTAAAATGAATCACCAATCCGTTTTGAAGGTCTTTGAAATAAAACTCTACCAAACCATCAAAAGTGGCTTCATCAATGATATCTTTCAGCATGATCTCAAGGATGTCAAAAGAAGGTCTCTGCGGACGGGTCTCGACCACCTCCACATTTACCGACCGACGAGTGCTTGAGGCGAGGGCATCTTCGATGCGCTGTACAGTGATCGGATAATCGATTGAGGTGCCAGTTTCGCCGGGGTAAAAACCGCTCTCACCTGGTATTGGCATCGGCGGTGTTGCCGGGATGTCATAGCGGATGCTGATCTCATTCTCAAGGTAGGACTGGATGCGCCCCTCGTCATAGGTGGCTTGCAATGGGATTGCGGTGGTGGTCATCGGGCGGTTCCAGAGAAAATTCCAGAAGCCTGTCCAGAATGGCTCGTTGGTGCGCTGCTTGTCAGCGGCTGCGAGCATGTTGTTGATCTGCAATTCAAAGCCCAGCATAGCCGGACGCACCTGGATGCGGGCGTTATTATATTTCAATTCGATCGGTGCCATGTAGACTTGTACCAGGCGTTGCGAAGCTTCTTCAAACTCAAGTCCGGCGATCGGTATGCCGGCAATTGTCATGCCAGTCGGAAAGGTGGCACGAATTTGGGCATAACGAACCAGCTGCAGTATGGTTAGGAAAGACGCCATGACGATTAGCCCGAGCGCTGCCCAGCGGATGAGAGCACCATTTTTTCGCATGTGTCTATTATAAGCGTGTTGGGAAACGTTTTATTTGGCTGCTCCAAAACGGTGAATTCTCTTCACCTTGCACGAAACCATTCCAACTGATACGAGGATATTCTGTGGACCACTTCCTTCGGATTTATTTTGACGCAGGCGGTTATTGTGATACACTTTTGCTTATTCGAAGCGCCAGGTTTGGCGTCTTTTTGTGAGGATGAAGGAGCTCTGGCGATGAAAGTAATTTTAACGGGTTCAATAGCGATCGACTATCTGATGAAATTTCCTGGTCTGTTTACTGATCACTTGTTACCAGAACACCTCGACAAAGTGAGTCTCTCTTTTCTCGTCCCAGAGCTTTCTCGGCGGGATGGCGGTGTCGGTGCCAACATTGCTTATAATCTGGCGATGCTCGGTGGAGAAGCCTGTTTGTTCTCGACCGCTGGGCAAGACTTCCCTGAATACGCCAAACGCCTCGAAGCAGTTGGCGTTGATACCAGCAGCGTGAAAATCATCCCTGATAAGTTCACCGCCTCTTTCTTCGCGACATCAGACAGGAATAACGCTCAAATTGCCAGTTTTTATACTGGAGCGATGGCAGATTCGGCTAACTTATCTTTATATGACGCTCCATTTCAATGCGACGATTTTGTGATGATCTCCCCAACTGACCCGGCTGCGATGGCAAGATATATCAAAGAGTCAATCGAATTATGTCTGAAAACCCTGTTTGACCCTGGGCAGCAAGTGATTAGCGTCGATGCAGATTTGCTGCGCGGAGGGCTTGAGACAGCGCACGGGTTGTTTGTCAACGAATATGAATTTGAACTGATGCAAAAACATACCGGCTACAGTGAAGAAGAATTGCTTTCAAAACCAGTCTTCAGCGTGATTACATTGGGTGAAAAGGGCGCCAGGATACATTCTGCTGAAGGTGAGTTGTTTGTTTCGGCGCTGAAGGGACTATCCATCGTGGACCCAACCGGTGTTGGAGATGCCTTTCGCGGTGGGTTTTTGCGCGGATATCTTGCGGGTCTGAGTTTGAAAACCTGTGCCGAGATGGGCACAGTGTTAGCTGCTGCTTGCATTCAAGAGAATGGAACCCAGGTGCATCGCTTTACCTGGAATGAATTTGTGAATGAATACAGAAAACACTTTGATGATCAGGGTGAACTGGATACAATTGGAAAATAATAAATAATCGGAGTGATGAATGGATAATTACAATATCAAAGATCTAAACCTGGCTGAAGGCGGTCGCCGCAGGATGGACTGGGCTGCCCGCGAAATGCCTGTGCTTTCTATTTTGGAAGAGCGCTTTCGCAAAGAACGACCTTTCGAGGGCATACGTATGTCTTGTTGTATGCATGTGACCACCGAAACCGCCAACCTGATGCGTGCGATGCAGGCTGGCGGGGCAGATATCGTTCTGACGGCATCCAACCCGCTTTCGACCCAGGATGATGTTGCTGCGGCATTGGTTGCACAATATGAGATCCCGGTGTTTGCGATCAAAGGCGAAGACGATGCGACCTATTACAAGAACCTGCATGCAGCCCTCGACCACAAACCACATATCGTTATGGATGACGGCGCAGACCTGGTAGGTACGATTCACAAAGAACGCCGCGACCTGATCCCCAACATCCTCGGTGGTACTGAAGAGACGACAACCGGTGTTGTGCGTCTGCGCGCGATGGCGATGGACAAGGTTTTGGAATTCCCGATGATGGCAGTCAACGATGCCATGACCAAACATTTCTTTGACAATCGCTATGGCACCGGACAGTCTACGATTGATGGCGTTATCCGGGCGACAAATGTGCTTTTAGCAGGTAAGAATTTCGTTGTGGCTGGTTATGGTTGGTGCGGTCGCGGTCTGGCGATGCGTGCCCGCGGGATGGGTTCTAACGTGATCGTGACCGAGGTAGACCCCATGGTCGCGCTTGAAGCAGTTATGGACGGATTCAGGGTAATGCCAATGATGGAAGCCGCCCCGATTGGTGACATTTTTATCACCGTCACCGGTGATCTGAACGTGATCGACAAACACCATTTTGAGGTGATGAAAGACGGAGCCCTGGTTGGAAACTCCGGGCATTTCAATGTTGAGATCAATATTGCCTCGCTCGAAGAGATGTCTGTTGCTAAAACCCGTGTGCGCCCGTTTGTGGATGCCTACGAACTGGCTGACGGTCGCAAGATTAACATCCTTGGTGAGGGTCGCCTGATCAACCTGGCAGCGGCTGAAGGTCACCCTGCATCGGTGATGGATATGAGTTTTGCCAACCAGGCATTGGGCGCTGAATTCTTCCTGACGCACCGTGACAGGCTTGAAAACAAGGTGTATGACGTGCCAGAAGAAATTGACCGCGAGATTGCACGCCTGAAGCTGGACTCGATGGGAATTGATATCGATGTCCTCACCGAGGAACAGGTTAGGTATTTGAATTCCTGGGAAGAGGGAACCTAAATACATCTTTTTAAATAACAGAGACCCCTCATCGCTAATTAATGAGGGGTCTTTATTTAATCTGCCATTCCTCAGAAAACAGTGTTGAGGCTTGCCTGAACATTAATGGCGGCCGATGCAAACATAACTTGATCTCAACTGATCGCTGCGTACATTAGCCCACATTTCCTCAGCCTGCGGTAAAATTAAAAAAAAACAAACAATTATTATCATCAATTTATTCAGGTGAAATCATAGCTGAAACCAAACCCCAGAATGTAATGCGCTCCGGTCCTATCCCCGGCTCCAGCTTCTATCTCGACAAAGCCGAAGTCAGCATTGGTCGTGACCTGTCCAGCGGTCTCACCGTTCCCGATCCGGAAATTTCTCGTCGCCACGCCCGTTTTATCGTCAAAACAGAGGTTTGATAAATCAATCCTCTGTTTTTTATTGAAAACTATGAGGGAAGCTAATGACGATTAAAGAAGAAGAATCAAAGAAACCTTTATTTCAGCGTATTCGCGAAACAGTATCGAAAAAGTGGGAAAACCTTTCAGACAAAACCCGAGCCATAATCGGAATTATCGTGATTGTCCTATTAGGAGGCATCGCTTGCTCTCCCATCTTAGTTTTTAGTTCTATTGATTTTTTTGCCGCTATGCCCTTTATTTATAAAATGCTCACCTTCTTGGTTTTAAGCGGCTTATTTTTATATTACTATTTTAAATGGACCTTTAAATATGTTTCAGTGCTTAGTAAAACTTTGAAAACCTTCTATGGCTGGGAGGACGGCATTGCGGTTTTATTACTTGTTTGTGGAGTTTATAATTTCTTAATGTGGCCCACAGTGGGCTTTCTTGTTGAATTTCGTGCTGAATTAATTGGAGCGGGAATCGCCACCTTGTTGATTGGGAATGCCAGCCAGGCAACTCAAATTCAGGAGGAAAAGAAACGCTTGATCCTCCAAATGGGCAGTCCTGATCATACCATTGCCATTGAAGCTGCCCGGCAATTCAGACTGCAGGGATGGTTACAAGATGGCTCTTTAAAAGGAGTATTCTTCGTAGAGGCGAATTTGAGTGGGGCGGATTTGGGATCAGCGAATTTGAGTAAGACAATCTTTTGGGGGGCGAATTTGATTGGGGCGAAGCTGGAGTATTCGAATTTGAGTAGGGCAGATTTAAAATGGGCAAATTTGAGTGGGGCGGAATTGGCAGCAGCGGATTTAAGTGGGGCAGACTTGGTAGATGCGGATTTGAGAGGGACAATCTTGGGAAGTGCGGATTTGAGTGGAGCAAAGTTTTGTAATGAAGATTTGATCGGTTCCGCGCGTTTCGATGAGACCACTGTATGGATGGGTGCATTTTACAAAGAAGGTGAAAAGGGCACGGTTTTCCCCGAAGGTTTCAACCCGGCCGATCATGGGATGCATTTAATCCATGAAGGAGAAAGCTATGAAGAAGCGTATAAGAGGGTTTTTCATGTTGACTGGCAATAATTTCCACGACCTCCATTAATCGCTCACAAATAATTGGTATTAATACCGAAAAATCAAACGGTACGGGCAGGTTCACGGAAACCTCGTGAGCTTGCCCAAATCGTCAAACCCGCCCATAATAGGTCTGTTGTGCGCAGGGCTCAGGGCAGGTCATGCTGATTGCGCCACCGTAATGACGATCGTTCTCGGGGGGGGGGAGCATGGGACTATGACCGTGCAAAGTTCAGTCTGGAGGTGCTCAAATTTCCCTCGAATGAAATTCAGGGCACCTCCAATCTCGCCCTACGTGTCCTGACCTCAAAACGGATTTCCCGTCCTAAACAATAAGACCTTGTATTACGTGAACGTATCGCAGCAACTACGATCCATTTGCCAGCATGGTGAGTGGCATCCGTTGCGCGTCGTCAGCGCCATAAAAGGAACTGAACAGGCAAGGTTCCCTCCGGATGTGCGACAAGCAATTAAACAAAAAAGCTGTTCCTAAGCGGAGCAGCTTTTCAATAATTCCTCTAGTAATAACTAAAGAGGGGTGACGTCCTGGGCTTGGGGACCTTTGGCGCTGGCGGTGACGGTGAATTCGACCTTCTGATTTTCCTGTAAGGTTCTGAATCCGTCGGCTGTGATTGCGCTGAAGTGCACAAACACATCCTTTGCACCAGAATCCGGGGCTATGAAACCAAAACCCTTTTCACTATTGAACCATTTGACGGTTCCGACTTGACGTTCTGTCATGATTTATTGATCTCCTCTGATCTATCAAAAAATTTGGTTTGTATTACTGGGGGTTTGGATCCGAATGACGAGCACTTTGAAAAGCAAACTACCAATTACATGTTCCAAATATACCACATTTTTGAGTTGTCAAGGATTTCGTAGGGTTAAAAAAGGAGAATAAGAATAGTTTCCGGAAGTGCTGAACCGATTACGTGCAGGTAAACAGCCTGGAACTGGATGGCAACAATCCGGTACATCAACCTGGGTGGAAATAAAAATCGGTCATCAGCTGACAGCTATCAGCTAATTAACTGGCTATAATTATCAAAAAGGAGATTCCCTATGACGAAAATGAGAATAGGCTACATTGGGTTGGGCACGATGGGCGGTGCCATGGCTGAAAATTTGATCAAAGCCGGTTACCCTCTGACCGTTTTTAACCGTACTGTCAGCAAGACAGAAAAATTCATAGCCATGGGCGCGAGGCTTGCTGAAGACCCAGCAGAAGTAGCGCGCCGCTCTGAGGTGGTATTTGTGAATGTCTCGGACACACCCGATGTTTTGGAAGTAGTGCTGGGCAAAAATGGCATCATCGACGGCACGCATCCGGGTATGGTCGTGGTGGACCATTCTACGATAAGCGCCGCTGCCACGCGGCAGATGTATGAAGCCTTGAAGGAGCGGGGAGTTGATTCGTTGGATGCTCCGGTTAGCGGAGGCGATATTGGTGCTATGAATGGCACGCTCTCAATCATGGTGGGTGGGGATGCAAGCGCGCTTGAAAAGGTTATGCCACTGCTGCAGGTAGTTGGTAAGACGGTTACCCATATTGGCGGTCCTGGCGCCGGGCAGGTCGCAAAAGCTGCCAACCAGATCATGGTAGCCGCGCAGATGGTGGCGGAGGCAGAGCTGTTGATTTTCGCGCAAAAAGCTGGTGCTGACCCTCAAAAAGTGATCGAAGCGATTCGCGGTGGGGCGGCACAATGCTGGACGCTGGATAATAAACCGCAGAGACTGTTTGCGGGAAACCGCACGCCCGGCTTTAAAGCACGTCTTCAGGCAAAAGATCTGAACATTGTCATGGAAACTGCACGCGAATACCTGGCAATCATGCCCGGTGCAGCGCTGCATGCTCAACTGTTCAACGCGGTTGTGGCAGCCGGCAGCGGTGATCTGGATAATTCAGCCGTGATCGAAGTGATCGAAGCACTAAATAACGCTGAGTTGGACACGTCGGGTTGAAAAACGAAATCTGACTCACTGATTGGAGTAGCCATGCAGAAAGCACACCTGTGGAAGACTGATGAGGATGCGCTCAGATGCCTTCTGTGCAGTCACTATTGTAGAATTCATGAAGGCAGACGAGGGGTTTGCCAGGTGCGCAAAAATGTGGATGGTGTGCTCTATAGTCTGAACTATGGCAAGCTGATCGCCTCGCATATCGATCCGATCGAGAAAAAACCCCTTTTCCATTTTCTGCCGGGCAGCCAAAGCTATTCAATCGCCATGACCGGTTGTAATCTGCGCTGTTCGTGGTGCCAAAACTGGGAAATTTCGCAGCTTTCGAACAGCAACGACCCAGACCGTTTGCCATTTGTCGTGCCGGATACAGTGGTCAAGGCTGCAGCGAAAAGCGGCTGTAAGAGCATATCTTATACGTACACGGAGCCGACCATTTTTTATGAATATGCCCGGGATGTTTCTCTTCTGGCGAGAGAGACAGGTTTGCGGAATGTCTGGGTCAGTAATGGCTATATGACCGAAGAAATGCTGGATGATTATCTACCGCTGCTGGACGCAATCAATGTGGATATCAAATGCTTTGATGGAGATGTGCACCGCAAATATACCGGCGCAAAACTGCAAGCAATATTGGATAATTGCATCAGGTTGAAAAAAGCGGGGGTGTGGCTGGAGGTAACCACGCTGTTGATCCCCGGGATTAACGATTCGCGGGAGCAGCTGGAAGGACTGGCAAGCTTTATTGCCAATGAACTGGGCACTGAGACACCCTGGCATGTGAGCAGGTATTATCCGCAGCCGCAGTTCAGTGAGATTGGACCAACCGACTCGCGCGTGATTGAAGATGCGTTAAAAACCGGCAGGAAGGCTGGTCTCCAGTTTGTTTACGGGGGAAATTTGCGGAGGAATGAGGATACGCATTGCCCTTCCTGTGGCGAACTACTGATTGGGCGAAGTTCGTTGTGGATGACCGGCAATAAGATTAAAAATTGTGCCTGCCCGAAATGTGGTGCCAAGATTGCGGGGGTTTGGGAGTAGGGCAGGGAAGAGAGTTGCTCCCTTTCTGATAAACAAAAAAGGTCGAGACTTCTCCCGACCTGTACCGATGGAGATACCTCTACGGTTTGGTATTGCGTTCAGAGTCAAGCCTAATTCTGACGAAAAATCAAAAAACGTCTCCTGAAGATGTTGAGGCAGGCCTCCGCACCACTTAGAGGCAAAAATCGCCTAAACGAACCGAATCGACCAACTTCAGCAGATAGGGCTGGAAGAAGGTGTCTTCTTTGAAGAAGGGTGCGATTTCGCGTGCTTTGCGCATAGCCAACGCCGTTCCTGTGCCTTGTTGAAGGTATGGGTGGTCCATGAGCCTGAAATCAACCGCCTGTGCGGCTGACATCAGTTCGATTGCGACGATGGTGGTCACATTCTCAAGCACCATGGCGCAGTGATTAGCGGCGTTAGCTCCCATGCTGACATGATCTTCGACGTTGCCGGAAGACGGCAGGGAATCCAGGCTTGCGGGGTGGGCAAGGGTTTTGTTTTCAGACGCCAGTGCTGCAGCAGTGTATTGCAAAAGCATAAAGCCCGAGTGCAGCCCACCTTGGGCGGCGAGAAACGAGGGGTAGTGCTCAGTGTGATTGTCGATTAATTTGGCGATGCGGCGTTCAGACATGTTACCCAGGTCTGCCAGCGCGATTGCCATAAAGTCAAGTGCCAGTGCGAGCGGTTCGCCGTGGAAATTGCCACCAGAGATCACTTCGATTTCACCGTCCTCAAAAAAGAGCAGCGGATTATCGGTGACTGAATTAAGCTCGGTTTCCACAATGGTGCGGGCGTAGTCGATAGCGCTGCGAACGGCGCCATGCACCTGGGGTATGCAGCGAAGCGTGTAGGCATCCTGCACATTATGTGAGTTGTCAGGTCGGGTCAGCTGACTGCCGGCAAGCAGATCTCGAATTCGAGCAGCAATTTCAGCCTGGAATCGCTGAGGGCGGGCGGAATGTAATTTCGGTGAAAATGCCCGCAGCGTGCCATTTTGAGCCTCAATGGTCATGGCTCCGGCGCAATTGGCGGTTTCGATCAGCGATTCGGCAGCATGCACCATAAGCGCGCCAAGCGCGGTCATCATGGTGGTACCGTTGGTCAGAGCCAAACCTTCCTTGGCAGCAAGCTTGATTGGCTGCAAGCCGGCATTTTGCAGGGCATGGGTGGCTTCGATGATCTGCCCGTCAAACTTCACCTGTCCGACACCAAGGAGCGGCAAAGACATGTGGGCAAGAGGAGCAAGGTCACCGCTGGCGCCGAGAGAGCCTTTGGAAGGGATTAGCGGCAGGATGTTGCGGTTGAGAAGCTCGAGCAGAAGCTGCAGGGTTTCGAGGCGGATGCCGCTGTGACCTTTCGCAAGCGTGTTGGCACGGATCAAGATCATCGCCCTGACAGCAGCATCATCCAGCAGCGGACCTACGCCGATGGCATGGCTGAGGATGATATTTTCCTGCAATTTTTCGACCTCATCTGCGGAGATTAATTTGTCTTTGAAAGCACCAAACCCGGTGGTGATACCATAGGCAATCTGACCATTGCGGATCAGTTGTTGAACGGCATCGGCTGCCTGGTTGATTGCGGGCAGTGCTTCCGGGTCAATGGAAACACGAATGCCGGGATTTTTGGCGACATAGACAACTTGGTCGATGGTCAGTCCACGACCGTTCAACAGGATTTCTGCAACCATGGCTGCGATTACTCTTCAGTAATTTCGATGGTATGCAGTTTGACTGCAGGAGAACCGAACAGCATCGGGTCACGGGGAGGGATTTCGAGCAAAACGTCCATACCCTCGACTATTTCACCAAAGACGGTGTGCTTGTTGTCGAGCCAGGGGGTGGGCACGTGGGTCAGGAAAAATTGTGAACCGTTTGTATTCGGTCCGGCGTTAGCCATGGAGAGGATGCCTGGTTTGTTGTGCTTGAGTGTGGCATCAAACTCGTCACTGAACTTGTAGCCTGGTCCGCCGCGACCGGTGGCTGTGGGGTCGCCGCCTTGCACCATGAAATCGGGGATAACACGGTGAAAGATGGTGTCGTTGTAGTAACCTTCGCGTGCAAGAAAGACAAAGTTGTTGACGGTGATGGGTACTTTTTGCGTAAATAATTCGACTTTGATATCGCCTTTGTCGGTTTTGAAGGTGGCGGAGTATTTCTTTTTTAGATCCAGGTTGTATTCTGGAGGGGTGTTCCATTGTTTTTGTGTCATTGTTAATCTCCTCGGATTGAATTTTATCAGAGGTTGCGATGGATGGGGCGAGGAAGCTATGTGGATAGCTAAGTTGAATAATCCTTTGCACTAACCCCAACCGCTGCAAACAAACCTTCACATTGCCTGCATGGAAGGGGTGGTAATCTGTGGAGCATCATGGTAACTCGCTGGCTGAGGATTTACTATGTTAAAATTGGATCGTGTTCACTAAACTTTCTGAGACCGATCAAAAAACTGCAAAACAGCGTAGGTTTTGGCGGGTAATGCTGGTGTTCACCCTCGGGGTGCTCTGCTTCCTGCTCACCCAGATATTCACGCGGGTGCCTCTCTTGGGCTGGCTGCAAGATCAAACGGGGTTCATGGTCTGGGCGATGTCTTACCCCCTTTTAAGCGGGGTGCTGGTGGCTTTGAGTGCCGGTGTCTTTGAGGAAAGCGGGAGATTAGCCATCAAATCGCTTGCTTTAAAACCAGCAAAATCGCCTAATTGGGAACCAATTGTTTTCGGTTTTGGGCATGGCTTGTGCGAAGCGATTTGGGTCTTGAGCCCATTGTTTGGGATGATGTCGCTGGTCGGACCGGGACAATATGCTCTTCCAATTGTTGAGCGGATGCTCGCAATCATTATGCATGTTGGTTTTTCAGTGATCGTGTGGAATGGTTTTCAACTTAACAAGCGCTGGCAGTATTTGCTTCTTGCCATTCTGGCACACGGGCTGGTGAATGCCTTTATCCCCCTGGCAGGCAGGTGGGGTTGGGGTGTGCTGCAGTTGGAAGGTCTGTTTGCAGGGTTTGCCTTGATTATTATGATTTACATGTTTTACTCAAAAAAATACTATCGTAAAGAGGTTTCTTATGAATAAAAAACACCGAATATTCGGTATTCTGCTGTTGGTTGTTTTGGGTTTGGGATTGTTAGCGGGTTGCGCTGCGAAGCTGCCAGAAGGATATGATGAGACTTTGATCAAATCTGAAGCAGAAAAGGTGATAATGCTGTTGGATCAACGCGACATGGACGGGCTGGATGTGATGTTGTCCGATCGTATGAGAACCGGTCTGACCGAGGCGGTGCAGGCACAGGTTTTTGCTCTGTTGGACGATGTGGGCGCTCTGCAGGAGATTGAAGAGATGCAAACCACCGGAAGCACGGAAGGTGAGATAACTTACGGAGTGGTGGTTGTCAAAGCAAGGCATGCGAACCGGGACCTGACATATACGGTCACTTTTGATCCAGAGATGCGTTTGGCGGGTTTGTTCTTGCAATAGAGGCGTGGGGAGCAAGCCGGCTTGGCAGGCAGGGTCTGAAGATTGTTCCGATCATCCGCGATACATGGAACAGGAAGGCAAGTTTCATGCAAAAAGACAAACATTTTCGGGAAAATGTGCATATGGAAGTAGATAACTGATAATTGATGTAAACTATTCTCATGCCTGCTGCAAAACTACCTCAAAAGTCCCGCAACCTGTTATTGGCGCTTATCGCTGTAATGGTGCTTTTATTCGCGCTGAACTTGGTACACACATATGTCGGTCTTGAGCGTTTTGCTTTTTGGGGTTACCCCTATGTTCGTTCTTTCATTGAAGACCATGATAATCCAATAAAAATGAAGAAGAGCGGCTGCTCCCCGTTCTTCGCGCCTGGTGAGGCGAAAGAGATCAAAATCTCTCTGACCAACAGCGATGACCGGCAAGTGACGGCGTATTTACAAACTGTAGTGAGCAATCCGGGCTTGCAATATGGCGCTGAACTCCTCACTTCTGAGGTGCCTTTGGAGGCTGGGGAAACGCAGGTTGTGAGCCTGGGGATTGATGATTCGAATATCGCTGATGGGCGCTTTATTCTGTCACGATCGTTTGTTAGCTGGCAGCCGGTCTACGTATCGAACCGCTCAATCGCTTGCCACAGTGTGGTGATTCCAATCAAGGGTATCAGCAGCGATATTGTTGGCTATGGTCTGTTTGCCATTCTGATCATTTCCACAATAACATTGGCGGTTTTGTTTAGAAATAACGATCCGTTTACGATCCGAACTAAGCGGACCAGGAGCAGCCTGACCTATGTTCTTGTGGTCATGTTGGTGATGACCATTGGGAGTTTAACTGGTTCGTTGGTATTAAGTTTCGCCATGATTGTTTTGCTCATTTTGGGATTTCTCGCCTTTTGGCAGGTTGATTTCCGGTAAACAGAAAACAGGCTCTCGCGAGAGAGCCTGTTGAATTAATGGTTTAGACCTGATTAGTCTGACCAGTTCTCGAGGATTTTCTTGACATCCATCAGGAAGTTGTCACCGCTTTCACCATCCACGGCTCGGTGGTCGAAGACATACGAAAGGTAAACCATCGGGCGGATGGCGATGGAGTCGTTTCCGTGCTCATCGGTTACCACAACGGCGCGTTTCTGCATGGCACCGGTTCCCAAAATCCCGAGCTGGGGCTGGTTGATGATCGGCATCGCGAAGAGCGAGCCGGCGGTACCATGGTTGGTCAGCGTAAAGGTACCGCCGCGGACATCATCTGTCTTGAGGCGCTTGTTGCGGGCGCGGTCTGCCAGGTCGTTAATCGCGGCAGCAAGACCCATCAAGGACAAATTCTGAGCCTGCTTGATGACCGGTACAATCAGCCCGCCTTCACCGAGGGCGACAGCCATGCCAAGGTTGACATCGTTGTAGGTAAAGATGCCCTCGTCGGTCCAGGTGGCGTTGACGACCCTATGCTCAACCAGAGCCCTGGCAAGCGCAGCCATGAAATAGGCTGTCAGTGTGAGGTTGACATTGGCTTCGGCGTATTTAGCTTTGTTGGCTCTGCGGTGGGCTAACACTTTAGTCATGTCAACTTCCATCACTGTGAGCACACGTGGAGAAGTCAAAACAGAATCGACCATGTGAGCGGCGATTTGCCTGCGCGTAGAAGTATGCGGGATCAGTTGTCCGGGCAAGTCTGCAGGTACAGGAGCTGCTTTTGGTGCCGCGGTTAATTTTGCGGCAACCGCGACTTTGGGCTGAGCCGCACTTGGTGTTTCTTTGGGCGTGCTGGCAAGGTAGGCTTCAACATCATGCTTGGTGATGCGACCGCCTGAACCAGTGCCAGGAATCATCTCTGGGTCAAGTTCGTGCTCAGCGAGCATCTTGCGAACGAGCGGCGAGAGGAAAGCAGCTTTTACCCCGGATTTTTCAGATTTTTCCGTTTCTTCGGAGGCGGGTTTTTTCTTGATGTCTTCCTGAACGGCGGTTGCTTCACCGGCTTGGTCTGAGGGCTGAGCCTGCACTGGGGCAGCGACTGCTTCCACTGCTGGAGTGGTTGGATCATCTTCATCGGTTGACTCTCCGGGTTCACCGACAAGCCCCATGCTTTCACCGACCCTGACGGTCTCGCCTGCGGGTACATCGATACGCAGCAGGGTTCCGGCAACCGGGCTGGGAAACTCGGTGATGACTTTGTCGGTTTCGATTTCAAGGATCGATTCCATCTCATCGACCGTGTCGCCCTCCGCTTTGATCCAATGAGTGACGGTCAGTTCTTCAACACCTTCACCTGTTCGGGGTGCAATTAATTTCGTTGCCATATTATTCTCCTGGTGCGACCATGGGGAAGCGTTTTGGATCACTTTCGTTCATGATCTCATATACCTTGTCAAAAATCGATTCAGCGTTGGGCTTGCTGTAGTAGTCGCCGTCAGTACCATAGGCGGGGCGATGGGCAGCAGCTGAAAGGGTCTGCGGGGCAGAATCGAGCCACTGCCAGGTTTCCTGGTCATCGAGAACACGTTCCAACATGTAAGCACTGGCACCGCCGGGAACATCTTCATCCACGAAAAGCACACGCGAAGTCTTTTTAATTGACGCTTTGATCATGCCATAGCGATCGAAAGGCAGCAGCGACTGCACGTCGATCAACTCGACATCGATACCGACTTTTGAGAGCATTTCCACAGCGTTTTCAGCAATGCGAACCGTCGCGCCATAAGTGACCAGTGTGAGATCGCTGCCTTCCGTCAGAATCTCCGGGACGCCCAAGGGGAGCTTGAACTTACCGATATTATCCGGCATGCGTTCTTTGAAGCGGTAGCCATTGAGCACTTCCACCACCAGGGCAGGGTCATCCCCTTCAATGAGCGTGTTGTAAAAACCGGCTGCCTGGGTCAGGTTTCGCGGCACCAAAACGTGCATACCACGAACAAGATTGAGTACGCCAGCCATCGGAGAACCGGAATGGAAGATGCCTTCGAGGCGGTGACCGCGCGTGCGTACAATCAACGGTGCCTGCTGCCTGCCGGCTGTGCGCCAGCGCAGGTTGGAGAGGTCATCTGCCATGATTTGCAGCGCATAAAGCAGGTAATCGAGGTATTGAATTTCTGCGATCGGTCGCAGCCCGCGCAGCGCGAGCCCGATACCCTGACCGAGAATGGTTGCTTCGCGGATGCCGGTGTCGGTCACTCGGAGGGTGCCATACTTTTCCTGGAGACCGCGGAAGCCCTGGTTGACATCACCAAGATTGCCAACGTCTTCACCGAAGGCGATCATGCGCGGTTCGCGTGCGAGCATCTCGTCAAAAGCTTTGTTGATGACTTCGAAACCCATCACCATGGGCGAGTTTTCACTATATTGAGCAGGCACGCCTTTTTCCAAGAGCGGCGAATGTTCTGAATCTGACAAAAGGAACTTGTTGTAGTATTCGAGTTTCCGCTGCTCAAATTCTTTATTCCAGTTGTAAAGACTTAAGTAGTGCTCATTTTTGATATCGGCTGTCGAGATCAATACTTTGTGCACCGCCTCGGCAATGTCTTTGTTGAGCGGATCGGGGATACTCATGAGTTTGCTTTCAATCTCAATCAAATCTTCAGTGTGACCACCATTACTTTGGGCGAGTTGTTTAATCTGTTGACTGGCTTCCAGGCGGGTTGCCTTGATCGGGTTTTGAAAAGCTTCCCAGGCATTTTTACGAGCTTGTTCGACAGTTTTCTTGTCTTCGGATTCCCATTGGCCAAATTGTTCGTTCGTAGCGACACCGTGTTCAACCAAATATTCTTTGAACTTTTTCAAGCTGTCATATTCAACTTCCCACTCAAGGCGTTCTTTGGATTTGTAGCGCTCGTGGGAACCAGAAGTGGAGTGACCGAGAGGTTGTGTGAGGTCGCAGACATGGATCAGTGCGGGGATGTGATGCTCACGAGCGGTCTTTTCAGCCTGGGAATAGGCATTCCACAAACCAACGAAATCCCAGGCTTCGACTGAGTAGAGGTCATAACCGCGGTCGCATTGGTCTGCCGGGCAGTGTACGCGGCGGAAACCTTCGAGGATGGCGGAGATGTTTTCTTTGACCATCTGAAACTCGTTGGGCACTGAAATACCATAGCCGTCATCGTAGATGCTGATGATGGCAGGAGCTTTGAGCACACCGATGGCATTGACTGCTTCCCAGAAGGGACCTTCCGCTGTGGAAGCATTGCCGATGGAAACCCAGGCGATTTCATTGCCGTTGCTGCTGAATTTGTCAAATTGTTTGAGCTCTTCGTTCTGTCGGTATAGTACCGATGCGTAAGCCAAACCGACCGAACGAGGCATCTGGCTGGCGGTTGGAGCGGCATCGGCAGAGGAATTGTAGCGGTCGATCTGGCTGAGCAACTGACCTTTTTCGTCAATGAGCGGCGAGGCAAAGTGACCGTTCATATTGCGACCCCCGGAGTGAGGGTCGAAATTAGGGTCAGCATGCGCATAGAGTTGTGCAAAAAACTGCTCGAGACTGAGTAAATCGAGCGCCATCATCCAGGTTTGGTCACGATAATAACCAGAGCGCCAATCACCTTTACGAAAATGGTGGGCGATGGTGAGCTGGATAAGTTCCTTGCCGTCACCAAAGATGCCAAATTTGGCTTTGCCGGTGAGGACCTCGCGGCGACCGATGATGGACGCCTGCCGTGAGCGATAACCCAGGCGATAATCGTTGATTAACTGTTCATTTGTTAAGGGCAATTCAGGAATATTGTCTGACATAAGCCTCCACTCTACTATTATTGTTCATTGGTTAAGATTATAGAGAACCAACGAGGAGAATTCAATCAGGTGTATAGAGGTACTGGAGGGTTTTATGGATTGTTAACGTTCCTGCAGGGAATGGGGAACAGGGAACAAGCAGCGGGGAAAAGGCGGCTTATTGGAAACAACTGACTGCTG
>Ga0209510_1001725_pt1 | contig 23942 bp, 13 predicted proteins | sample BiotimSIPDNA_FD_185749 | JGI IMG/M metagenome (GOLD analysis project Ga0209510, IMG submission 185749) | Anaerobic biogas reactor microbial communites from Washington, USA - Biogas_R1 time_0 SIP DNA (SPAdes) (version 2) | ecosystem: Engineered > Bioreactor > Anaerobic > Unclassified | place...
CCCAGTTCAGTCCAAGAGTGAAGGCTTTCGAGGGTAAATGTCTCATCAATGGCAGGCTCACTATCGATGAAACTCAGTTGCCATCCTCTATCCAGTTTTATGATCTGATCAGAGGGCTCATAATAGCTCCACTTTTCTGCCTCTATCGGGTGATTGAATGATTTTACAATCATTGACTCTCCCGGTTTGAGCTGCAGGTATACCTCTGTCCTGCCATTGTTCTTTCGCAGCGCGGCAACACCTTTCCTGCCACTCATCGGATCAAAAAGCATGGCACTTTCTGCGTTAACACCCAGTGTCACCCATCCATCCACAGGATTGTTCTGCAACATCGCGAGGAAATAGATGTGCCCCATCTCATGCTTTCTTCTCACCAACTGACCGCCCAGCTCATTGACAAATTGTTCCCTGTTCTCATCCCAGATGGAGAGCATCTCACTGTAGTCAATGCCGGTGATCACGGTCCCTTTTCCCATATTCTGTTGACCAGTTGTTTCGAAGCTGTCCACTTTCGGTAAACTGGAGAGGAGATTATTGAATTGTTCCCTGCGTTTTTCCAGATCGGTTAGTCCCGGCACATCGGACGGGTAATGCTCCGAGAAGAGGATGGTCGCTCCCTGTTCGGTAAGACGGGTGATCTGTTCCATCGTTTTCAGTGGAATTAGTTTCACAGCTGGCAGAATCAGTGCCTTGTAGGTTGTGCCTCCCTCGGTTTTCAGCAATCCGTTTTCCACCGTTGTGGTCTGCAGAAAGCGGTCAGAGATGTAATCCAGGTCAAATCCGCTCTGCATGATTCGGTCTACCGCATCGCCAAAGTCGGGCAGCTGCTCGCGCATCCCATGGATGGCGAATGTGGTGAAGAAATGTCCTCTCTGTTCATACCAGATGTCATAAATCGGAAGGTAGAGCAGGAAGTCATTGTCCGGTTGGCCGCTCTGTAGGAACGACTGCACACGGGTGATGTATCGGAAGAATGCAGGGGCATCCTTCCAGAAAGGATTGGTGGGCGACATATCTACCGAAGCGTAGAATTTCCATCCGGGCCATGCTGCCTCTTTGGGTGAATAGGTGCTGCCGTGAAAGAAGACACGGTTCACACCTGAGGTGAACATTTGATCGATCTCCGGTTTGGCTTGTGACAATGACGTTCTGAAATGTTCTGTCAGCCAGGTAAAAGTTTCTGATGAGGTATATCTTTTTCCTGTGATGTGTGCTGCGGAAGAGGCATACTTCAGGATGGTGGGGTCACTGTCGTTCTCCTTGCGGATGGTATCTTTTCTGAGGCCCGGAATGTCAAAATCGGTGATGCCGAACGATTCACATTCCGGTATGTCGACTGCTGCGTAGAGATCGATCAGGTTGGCCGGCGATCCATGTGCCTGGTTGCGTGTCTTCACACCGTGCCCATGTGCCCATTCGGTCCAGGGAATGGTGAAGTTTTCAAGCAGGATCTCACCCACTGTCTCGCGATAATCGGCAATGACCCTGGCTGATTGATCGGTTGCACCGTTGTTCAGCAGATCAGGGAGATAATCCTGTAGCTTGTAGCTCCTCCTTTTTTCAAACTCATCCAGCAGGGTGGGGGTCCAGTCGGCCCCATACACTTCGTAGGAATCGTTGAAGAAGGTGTTTGGAAAAGGTATGTTATTCACTGCAAAAGCTTTGTCGAAACGTTCGAGGTATCGGTCCACTGCATTTCTGTCCAGGTGATCAAGCACATATCCTTCACCCCCGGGGGCCGCTCTCTTCACCTGTTGTCCGGTCTTACCCACAAAGAGAGCAATCAATCTCCAGCTGTCACCTTCGGGAGCTAACCAGTCCAGATAACCCTCCTCATCCACCTTGTCGGTGAGATCCAACACATCACCTTTCTCACTGTAAGCCATTAGCTTATCCAAACGTGCAGTTGCTCTCTGCCGCTCTGCAATTACTTTCACAGGATCTTGAAGACGTTCACCACCCGACAGGGAATAGCCACTGAAGAGCGCCCTTGTAGCTGCCTCTTCCACACTCACCTCCGGCCCCCCGAAGGGCCATCCTGTACCGTTGTTCATGTCCACCCCCATTCCCAGTCGTGATGCTTCGGAGATGGTGAAGCCGAGTATATCCATCCATTCTGTTGAAAGATAGTTGATATAATGCTCTTCCCTTCCTTTAACTCCATAGATGGGCGTTATTTCCACCCCGCCAATACCGGCTTCACTAAGCGTTTCCAAGTTGTAGGTGAGGTTTGTCGAATCCAGATCGTTGCCCATCCACCACCAGCGTGTCCAGGGCTTGTTCTCATTTGTCTGTTCAGGCCAATCGGTATCTGCTGCCCGGTTGTTGCATCCGGTAAGCAGCATTGTGAGTGTAGTGAAGAGAAGTGCAATTTGCTTTTTCATTTTCCTTTTTTGTTGTTTGTTTGTTTGTTTGTTTGATCTGAGATTATTACAACACAACACCTTTCAATTCATCGGGGGCGTCCTTCGTTTCAATGTTGAGCCGTTCTCCTTCTTTTCTGGTCAGATCTTCAATCAGCGACAGTTTCACATCAAACTCAGGGTTGAATAAATGTGAATTCATGTACTTCAGGATGGAGTAATAGAGCTGTTCGGCAACCGGCCTGTCTTGTAGATCGCTTTGGAGGTCGGCACTACACACGATGATGCGTCCTTTCCCCACGTTGACTTCGAACAGCATCCCCAGTTTACGGTTGATAAACCAGGTGTCGATCGGCTGAATCAGCGGCCGGAAGTCAGCCGGGAAGTTTTTCAATTCCATTACCTGGGCCCGGTGAATCAGTTCCCACCACTGCAGTCCCGTGTAGTAATCGGTAGGGAACTCTCTGAATATAGGATGATGATCATTGACAAGCGTTCCTACCGTATGAGGTGGTCGCATCTTGAACCAGGAGGTGTTCCAGAAGGCAGGGGTCATGTACTGTACCACCTCTTTGCCCTGTTCCACCTTGTCTGCCAACAATAGAAGTACCTTGCCGCCATTGTTGAGAATCTCTTTCGTTCTGTCATCTATCCGGTCAGTCACATGGATATCATTACTCTTTACCGTTGGTGATTGTGCGGGATAGACCCAGAAGTCCCAGTTGTTAGTGATCGCTGTCCCTTCAAACCATATCTTAAGATTCAATTTTTGTGCTTTCTCAATTGAGCTAAGAGGCAATGAGATGCTACCAAGCTGTTGAGCATTGCCCAGATGGATGTCAACCGGAGGAAGCTCTCCCTGTGCTACGGGTAGACCCTCGGCATAGCTAACCGACCAGTTTACCACCTGCTGAGGTAATTCCTCTTTCCCAAAGTGTGCCACCTCAATGTCGGCTCTCAGCGTTTCATTGTTCCTGAAAACGAACCGCTCCATCCGGGAGAGAAGTACTGTGGGTGCAGAGAACTGACGGAATTCTGCCGCATCGATATATCCTTTCTCCTCCCAGAAGGCATTCAACACCCCTACCAGAGCGGTGCCCTGGCCAGAATAGTCGTTCAGGCTGAGCAGCTGAAATCCTGCATAACCGGGTGTGCGGAGCGTCCGCTCTATTTCATGTTTGTAGCAGAGTGCCTGGAGCTTACCAGAGGCCATCAGAAATTGGGCACTCTGATCACCCATGTTACGGTCTTTGAGATCCTGCCTGAACAGTTCAAAGTTGCGGGCTCTCATCACTCCTGTATAGCGGTCGATCTCCCTGAAGTCGGGGAAGACAGTCCATTGACCTGTTTCGTGTGAAACAAAGGGTTGTTTGACCGTATCAATTCGGGCTGTGAAATCGGATCGGGAGTCGGGTCGTTGATTCCATTCCAGGCCTCTTGCCCCTGCTTTGACATGAAACTGGTTTCTGGGTTGCCATGCCCAGCTACCACCAACGGAGGCGCCGGTATAGACTCTGCGGGGGTCGGTCTCTTGCCAGTAGTCTACAAACCGGCTGACCCAGGGGACCCATCGTCCTCGTGGCTCGTTGCCGATGGCGAACATGCAGAATGAGGGGTAATTGCCATACCGTTTCACGATCCGCTTCGCCTCCTCCCAGAGGTAGTCATCTACCGGGTGGCCGTCACCGAGTGAAGTGCCATGGTTGGGCCAGCTGGGACCTTCGGGCTGCAGGTAGAAGCCCACGAGATCGGCTGCCTCCAAAGCTGCTTCAGGGGGACAGTAGGAGTGAAAGCGCATATGATTGAGTCCGTAACTGCGACAGATACGGAACACCCTTACCCATGACTCCACATCCATGGGGGCATAACCTGTTAACGGGAAGACACAGTTCTCCACCGTGCCACGCAGCATGGTTTTTCTTCCGTTGATATAGAAATATTTCCCTTCGATGGTGAAGTCCCTCATGCCGAAGCGGGTTTTTTTTACATCTGTTCCCTCCTTTGTCGTCAACGTAGCCGTGAGGCGATAGAGGTTGGGTTCAAATTCATCCCAGGTAAGAAAATCGTTTCCCATCGGCAGCTCCATCTCCACTGAGGTGATTCCGTTGACTGATTTGAATGATTGGGTGACAGGTGCTATTTTATCATTTCTACTGCTGTTGAAACTTTCCGCCTCCAGCCTGATTGTGCCCGATGCCTTTCCATACAGATTTATTTTTACGATGGCTTTCTTGCCTTGCAGATCGGGATAGACCTGCAGATCCTCGATGTAAGTCGGAGGTGTCGACTGCAACGCAATTTTTCCTACAATCCCGTTCCAGTTTCCCTGTGTCTGGTCGGTGATGCTGTGGGAATCTTTCCCCACGTCGATCGATTTTGTCCGATTGTCGACACGGATTGTGATTCTGTTGCTGCCAGGAGTCACATAATCACTAATCTCGTAATGATGCGGTACCGACAGGGAGTTTTGCATCCCCACCTTTCTGTTGTTGATCCAGAGGAGTGTCTCCGTATGTGGGCGTTCCAGAAAGAGGAACACTTTTCTTCCCTTCCAGTCGGAGGGAATGGTGATCTCTTTCTGATACCATGCTGCTCCCACATAATATTTCACCGGAGTGAGCCAAAAGGGCAGTTTCAGGTTTTCCTGCACACGATATTTTTCAAGTCGCGGGTTATAAAAGAAGGAGCTGTCGTAAATGCTTGCTGTCCATTGAGTATGCAGGGTTACATCATCACCCTTGCGGTTTTCTGCCATTGAGCCGGGCAGATAGATTTCGTCGGACAACCTGTCGGAGAACCATTTTTCTTCCACCCCCCTGTCTCTCCGGTCAATCTGAAAGCGCCAGCTACCTGACAGATCTTTCTCAATTACCTGTCCTGTTAACAACGAGATGTTGAGTAACAACACTACCTGGATAAGGATGAGTTGGAAATTAGATCTAATGCTCATGATAAGTGAGTTCTTTTAATCTGATCCACTCTTTTCTGCTGATGCTAAAAGCGGTCCCATGTCTGGTACCCTGCGGGAATGAGATCTGTTCAGAGACATCTTCCCATGTAACACCATCTTTCGAGCGCATCGCTCCATATTTTTTCTCAATGTACTTGTCGAAATAGACGTAGACATACTCCCCAATTGTGAGTGGGGAGGGGCCTTCCGCCCATGCTTCGCCTGATATGTTAGCGGATACGGTCACGGGAAAACCCTTTTTCAGATCATCGGTAAAGACCACTCTCAAGTTCTTCTCTGCCGGTGCGGAGTTTTCATTTTTGACGATCATCCAGTATTTCCCCTCCTGCCGTATGAATGCAGCGTCGATTACACTGAATCCCGGATCATAGAAGAGCCAGGTCTCACTGAAGGTCACAAAATCCCTTGTGGTGACGGCGTATTGGCGGTGGTTCAGCCCCTTCTCACTTTCGGATGTGGCAATTTCCGGGAATTTACCAGGGATGGTGGAAGCCCAGACAATATAGAAGAGATCATCTGCCTCATCATAGAAGAGTTCGGGTGCCCAGCTGTTTCTTGTTTCCGGTTCATGATACATCACCGGGATTGTGCGTTGTTTTGACCAGTGAAACAGGTCGGGCGAGGAGGCATATCCAATGTGGCGGTCCCACCACCCGGTGGTCCAGACCATGTGGAACAGTCCATCCTTATCCCGGGTAATGCTCGGGTCACGCATCAGCCGGTCTTTCCCTACCATTGGTGTCAGGAGTGACTCTCCGTTGTTGAGGGGCTTCCAGCTCAACCCATCGAAGCTGTATGCCAGGTGCAGGCCATCTTCTCCATTTCCGGTGAAATAGGAGAAGAGAAAGACGTTGTTCCCTGCCGGGAACGAAACGTCGTTGCTTTCTGTTACCTGTACGGGAAGGTTATCCTCTGAAGTGATATCGATCTGATCCATTTGCCAGTTCTCCGCATGCTTCACCGAACCGGCACTCCCCGCATTGATGGTGATGTCACTCAGGCTGAAGTGGTCCATTTTGGATTGCTCACTACCCTCCACACTGAGGGCTCTTCTTGCCTTATGGACTGTGATTCCGGAAAAATGGATGTTATTGAAGCGGGGAATCCCCAGTTCAGGTGGATCAACCGTTTCCAGCATTTTCACCCAGTGTGGGGGTAGCTCTTTCCCCTCAAACTCCTCGGGTAGTGCCGAATAACTGTAGGAGGGATTCCAGTTCATGGAGGCCTCGATGGCGGTGCCTACCTCTTCCATCACGATATCTTTGAGGTAGATATGTTCGGTTGTACCTCCCCTGTTCATCGCCGATTTGAAACGGAGTCCCACTGATGTGCCCTTTGCCCTGAGGTCGTGTGCCAGCACGTAGCGGATGCCACCCGAAGTCTCACTCCCGCAGGTGAAAAGACCGCCGCCGGCACGTGATATGCAGTTGCGGATTACCACATACTCGGTGGGGTGGTTCACCCGCAGCCCGTCGGCGTCACGTCCTGCCTTGAGACAGAAATTGTCGTCGTTGCAGTCGATGTCGCAGTTCTCCACCAGGATGTGTGATGAGGAGTCGATATCGATCCCGTCAGTGCTGGGGCCATGACCTCCGATGTTGTTGCGTACGATCACCCCGTCTACGGTACAGTAACGGGAATAGAGGAGGTGAATGGTCCAGAAACCTGCTCTTTTGAAGGTGACATCCCTCACCGTGATGTCTTCCGCCTCTGATACCAGTAGTGTACGGGGGCGTTTGCAATCGTAATCAACTATCCATCGCAATCCTCTTGCCTCGTAATCTCTTCGCATCTCCCAGTAGTTATCCCAGAATGGTTTTCCCTGTCCGTCGATCTCACCCTTGCCTGAGATCATCACATTCTTTTCTCCAATCACATTGATTAGTGCCGAGGGCCATACCATCTCAATTCCTGCCACGCGGGTAGGGATATCGGGATAATCATCTATCTGCTGGCTTCCCAGCAATGTTACCCCTTCCGGAATAAGCAGGTGTACCCCCTCTTTCAGATAGATGGATCCGGTGAGATAACTGCCGGGGGAAAAGGTGACAATGCCGCCCCCTGCCACTGCACAGGCGTCAATAGCTGCCTGTATTGCTTTGGTGTTCATTGTTGTGCCATCAGCAACAGCACCAAATGAGCGAACATTAAAAGTCTGTTTTCCTTCCGGTTCACTGCGGGCACCCACATCTTTTGCCCAGGCGAGGTCTGTGATATCGAATCCGGCGAAAACAGAGATGGGGAGTATCAGGAGTGCGATGATCAGGAGTCTCTTGCTGTTCATTTCTTGCTGTTTAGTTTCATCATTTCAACTGCTGTATTGATGATCAGTCCCAATCCATGTTTCTCGTTGTCACCGACCGGTCGGTTAAAATAAAAAGGAAGATCGTTGCTGATACCTGTCCCCACACAGACATTCGTAAATCGCCCATCGGCTGTGATCTCATTATCTTTTAGGGCTTTCCATCCAGCTCTGGCAATAGAACCATAGGAGGGGTCAATCCAGCCGTTGTTGATGGCCTTGGCGATACCATAGATGTACATCGTTGTTACCGATGACTCGTCGTAAGAGTCACTCTTGTCCAACAGTTGGTTCCACATGCCGTTTGCGTTCTGCCAGCGTGATGCACCTACGATTTGCTTCTCCAGTATCTCTATCAGCTCGTCCCGTTGGGGGTGATCAGCCGGCATCGCTTCAATCAGATCAGCCAACGAGATGGTGATCCAGCCGTTGGCTCTGCCCCAGTAGGCGACACCGTTTCGATCCAGATCGGAATAATAGCAGTGATAATAAAGTCCCTTTGTCTCATCCCACAGGTAGTTGTCCATCTGGATAAGTTGTTTGGCTGCTTCATCGAAGTAACGCTGATCGCCGGTAAATTTGCCCATTCGTGTAAGGAAAGAAGTGGCCATATAGGCATCATCCGCCCAGACGGTCATCTCTCTCGGGAAGGTACGACTCAAAGTGCCGTCCTCCAGGCGATCCTGCCCCTCCATGATATGCTTTGCGGCTGTATGGATGTAATCGAGGTACTCCTGTCTCTTTTCCAGTTGATATACCTCGATTACGGCAGCACCCATGGCACCGCAGTCGTCCAGCTCCTTCGTATTCCACAATTGTCCGAAGGGCCAGTGCCAGTGATTCCGGTCGTTACGGAATCTCTCCTTAAAGTAGGTGTAGTTGTTGAATCCGAATGCAACATGATTCTTGGCATAGTCCAGATATTTTGTTTCATTCAGATATTCTCCCAGTTTGATCATCGCCATGTCAAGCACCCCATTCGAGTAATGCCATTCGGTGAGTGGACTTTTAAACTTCACATCTTTGCCTTCAGGTATCTCCTTTGTGCTATTATAAACTCTGCCATCATCCACACCCACGAATTGTGTGACGGGTTGCTTAAGAATGTTATCGGCAACTGCTCTTATTGCTTCCTCATCTGTTCGTTGTTGCGCCGAGATGGTACAGGTGAAGAGCATCAGAATTGAGATTGGTACAATATAATTTTTCATACGATTCGTATTATATATTTAAATATTAGTTTCCTTCCGGTGTTGTGAGGGAAGTAAAAGGTGTCGGAGAGAGGAAGAAGCAATCCGGATCATCGGGATGGGCCGGATTGAAGGGTGGAATATCTTCATGAAGGTGATTCTTCAGTGAAATGTTGTTTTCAAGAATCCCTTTGATGATACACCTTGCCAATTGATAGCCCCCATAAGCATTGAAATGGGTGTTGTCTGCCAATGCTTCTGTCTGCCTGGGAAAGGTGCCTGCAGTGTAGTGTACGAATGCCCTTTTCGAGCGTTCGGGTCCCCACGCTTCATAGAGAATCTTACTCATTGCATTCAGGTCGATCAGCGCTACCTGCTCTTGAGTTGCCAGCTCTCTCATTGCGTTAGGATATTCACCCAATGTATTGATGATTTTATTGTTCTCGTCGAACTGCCTACGGTGCATGGGGGTGACCAGAACAGGAATGCCTCCTTTTTCAAGGGTTCCTGTGATCAGCTGCCTCAGACTCTCCGTATAACTCTTGAATGGCCCTTTGTCAGCTCCTTTCTGCTTTTGATCATTATGCCCGAATTCGATGAAGAGCCAATCTCCCTTTTTCATCATTGTCACAATCTTGGCAAATCGTCCGGCAGAGATAAACGTGTTTGCCGCCTCACCCGACTCGGCATAATTGGCTACTGCAATTCTGTCGTTGAGAAAAAGAGGAAGCATCTGTCCCCATCCGCACCAGGGCTCATTGTCCTGATCGGTAACGGTTGAGTTTCCGGCCAGAAAGAGGGTGGGAACCTCTGCTTTTTCAATCACTATCTCCCGTAGACCGGGACGTTTACCGTTGATCTCTAGGGTAAGTTTATCATCCCAGTTAAGCTTTCCAATTTCACGGGGTTTGAGCTTGACTGACCGGTCTGCCGTGATGCTGGTATTGCGTATGTTTACCACAAATGAGCGTGTGATCATCGAGCCCGCCTTGGTCTCTGCGTTGGCAAGCATCAGTCGCCGTGATTCGGATCGTATGGTTGTGTGGGTATCACGCCTCTGGTCACCCAGCACCACTTTGACCCGGTAGTTACCCTCCGGCAGCTTCACAGAGAAGAAAAAGGGCTCCCCATCCGCATGTGAACCAATAAGATCATACCCATAGGAGGAATCGTTGTCGTACAACGTAGAACTATTCACTGTCTGATACCCCTCCTTGTTGCCGTCACCGAAGTAGAATCTGAATTCTTCTGCTTTTGCTTCTGCCATGGTGATGACCAAAAGTGTGAACACAATTAGGCAGCAGGATGATTTATATCTGTTCATATTAACAACGCTCTGATCGGCATTATATTATGGCATATAGAAAAGTTCTTCCAGGGGGATCGATACGGGTGAGTTGTCCGGGTTGGTCTCCATGATGTCGGCCATGTAGGCCCACCATTTCTGTACGATCTCCAGCTGCCCCAAATCCTGTGAAGAGCCGTCGCCTTCACTCTTTTGCACGGCAAACAGTACATTGGTCTCTTTGTCCCAGAAGATGGAATAATCTGAAACGCCCTCTTTTTTCAACAATTCGCGCATCTCAGGCCATAGCGCATTGTGTCTTTTCTCGTATTCCTTTTCAAATCCCGGTTTCAGGAACATTTTAAATGCATTTCGTTTCATACAGGGTTTGTTTTATTATGGTTTGATGTATTGATTCAATTGCAGGTCCGGTGTTGCCTGAATACCTTCAATCAACATTTTACCGAACAGTAGGGCTCCTTCGCGTGAGGTGTGTACCCGATCCATGAAAAGAGCGTTTGTTTGCTCTTTCCCCATCGCTTCACACTTTGTTGCGATGAGATCGTTCATGTCGATGTAGCGTACTCCTTCTTCTTCTGCCACCTCTTTCGACCATTTACCGTAGGTGTCACTGTTACGGATCACCCTGTCACCCTCCCAGCTGTTGCCCGGTGTGTGTGAAAGAACGACCGGTATGGCTCCCCTGGCCTTGGCCTGACGGATATAGAGGCGCAGATAATGTCCGAAAGTAAAGACCTCCTCATGACCGCCATTACGTTCCATGATCACCCATTGCGATTCATCACCGGTGCCTTTCAGGGAAGCCCTGGCTCTCCCGGTGTGGAGCGGTCCGCCGTCGTTGTGGCCGAACTGGATGAAGAGGTAGTCTCCTTCGCGAATACCACGCAGCACCTTGTCCCACAACCCTTCGGTGATAAAGGTGCGGCTGCTCCTTCCACCCAGTGCATGATTTTCAACAGAGATGCGTGTGGTGTCAAAAAACTGTTCAAAGAATGATCCCCAGCCCCACTGGCCATTGTCACCCTTGCCTGTGCCATTCTTCATTGTAGAGTCTCCAATCAGAAAAAGCACGGGATTGCCTTTTTTCCTGCTGCTGCCTGAGATGAACTGATCGGTGCGACCGCCCAAGCTGAAGATAGGTGCCGGTGTGGTTTGTTCCATATGGTAGAATTGCACCGCGTTGTCGTTCATCCGGGGGAAGAGGTTATTCAGCAGTTGGATCATCTCTGCACCGGCCCAGATGGCAGGTCCATAACCGTGTGCAGCAAAAACACTGGTGGGACGGCTGTAGTAAAATGCGGGGTCGAACGCCATGCCAGTGCCCACGCAGGTTCCTTCCACCTCTCCCCGCTGATTGATCTTCGTAGAGACGGCATTCCAGCCCAGCGTGGCGACCGGTCCGTAGATCACGGGATTAATCCACCCCTTGTTGATGGCTCGTGCAATGCAGTAGACATAGATTGCAGTAGCGGAGGTCTCCAGGTAGGAGTCATTCCTGTCCAGCAACTGGTGCCAGAATCCGTCGCCCGATTGCAGAGCAGCCAGACCGCTAATATGTGCTTTCAGGAGTTCAAGTATCTCATCTCTTCCGGGATGGTTTACGGGCAGCACGTCCAGTGTCTCCACCAACGTGAGCAGCGCCCACCCGTTGGCTCTCCCCCAGAAGTAGTTGGGTTGCCTGTCGGCTGCTTCCACCCAGCCGTGGCGGAAGAGCCCTTTTTCCTTCACAAACATCTTATCCCTGAAGAGTGATATCTGTCTTACAGCTTCATCGAAATAGCGGCTCTCACCTGTCATTGCACCCATCTGGGCGATGGCCGGGATGCTCATGAACATGTCATCGAGCCAGACGCTGTTCATTTGTGGTCGTTTCCGGGCAAACGTACCATCATGCAACCGATACTCATAGTGCATGATATAGTTCATATAGTTAGAAATGACCGGTTCCAGCTTCAGCTCCGGATTCAACCGCGAAGCCTTAATCATGGCGGCGCACATTGCTCCTGCATCGTCGAGCGCCGCTGGTTTGAGTATCTGCCTCATCTGTGGATCGGAGGAGCCATAATCTCTCAGCACCTGTTCGAATGCCGGTCTTACTTCCGAAATAAAGCGGAAGCGGTCCATCACATAAGCTTTGTATCGTTCATCTCCAGTTGTCTCTGCCGCCGTCAGCATGGCAGCGTATGTAACTCCCCATTCATAGCTCGACAGGCGGAAATCACCTTTTTTCAATCCACTATGCCGGTCAATCTGATCGGTTGATTTAATCTCTTCCCCGGTTCGGTTATTTATCAGAGTAGCGGGTGTCACATCCCAGAGATAGGCCAGGATACGGTCCAGGTCCTTTTTGATGGTTTCTGTCTTCGGAACGCCATAGGGAATATTATAGTCAGGGTCCAGCAGGTGCAATGGTGTGTTGAAGTCGTTCGCCTGTTCTTTTTTGTTTTGCGCTTTTGCAGGCAGCAAACCGAAAATCAACAAAAGAAATAGAGGAATAAGCGTTTTTTTCTTCATCGGGTTGAAATGTTTAAAAAGTTGATTGTGATTGAATCTTACTGTTGACATCCCCGGAAATCGAACCATAGATTCATATGTATTCCCTCATCACCGATCTTTATCCGGATATTGGATGGCTGGCTGTTAGGCCCTTGCTGGGAAATAGGTTTGAAACTGCGTATGGCCGGGATCTCGAACAGGAATGAGATATCACCCTCCGGGAACTCGGGATTTGCACGCCAGTTGGTCTTGTTGTCGGTTGGCTCCGCGGGTGTGAAGATCCGCATGAAGAGACCGTCACTCTCACTGTAAACCGTGAAGGGAGACTCGGTGGTGATGAGGGTGCTCCAGTAAGTGTTGCCGTGGTATCCCTTGAACTCGGGATAGACCAGGTTCCCGAAATCGGCACCGGTGATGGTGTTGTTGTAATCCTTTTGCCATATACCGTAATTGGCACCCCGTATACGGTTACGCCACACACGGTAGGGACCCCGTCCAAACCATTCCATGCTTTTAACTTTCTTTTCGGGGTAGGAGAAGGTGAAGCCGAAGTTGGGGATGTTGTCCTCGAAGATGGCCTCGTCGAAGCCGACACCTGCTCTTGCGTTGTTCAGCGTCACTGCATTCATCTGCAACAGCCCGGCAGGTGTCATCTCCCAGCGGATGGAATCGACCGCACCCTGGTAGTAAGCCGTGAACACTGCGTTCTCCCCCTCCTGACGATGTTTCACCTCTCTGATGCGGGCTTTCATGCCAACAGGTATCGGTCCGTTGTTAAATGAGAGGATGCCACTGTTGTTACGCACTTCGGTGATCAATCCATCTGCTGCATGAAAGGTTACTGTCACACCCCCGGCAGATAATTTAACCGCATCTCCCTCTTTCACTACAATCGCTTTTCCCTCTTGTGTGGTTTGTTCCATTTGTTGTCTGGTATATGCTGCTGCATATTGTATCGGCCAGGTCCACGTGCATATAGCCTCGTTGTGGCGATCCCACGCGGTGATTTCCAGGATGTCACCCTCGAAGAAATTCCCGGGCAGCTCCATTCTGGCTTTGCCGGCTTCACGCGGGTCAATGGTAGGCAGGGTGACCTCTCCCGAAGCGATGACCTGTTGTTGGGTTCTTTTATCCAATGGAGAGGGTGCATTCAGTACCCTGTATTCCATTCTGCAGCCCTCAAAGCTGGAGAAGAGATAGTCGTTACGAACGATAAACTCCCCACTGAATGAGGGTGTGACAAAAAAAGGTTCGATTTGAATGGGAGCCCACACTTCACGCACGGTGTAATAGCTCCCCTCCTTCTGCCGATAGGGACCTACAATTCCGTCGGCACCGTTAGAACCATCGGAATCGAGGATTCCTCCCTTGTCAGTACGTTTCACCGCGTTGTCGGAAAAGTCCCACATAAAACCGCCTGCGAAGAGTGGGTGAGTACTGTATCTCTTCCAAAAATCTTCCAGACCGGCACCATGTCCCTGGTCATACATGCCATGCATGAATTCGGTCGGCATAAAGACCTTGTAACCGTTGTTGAAGCGGGCTACTCCGGTGAGGTAGGTGGGGTAGTGGTGTGTATCCAGGTCATCAAAGTCGGCCCAGGCATGGATCACATGCCTCTTCTGTGGATCATACTTGCGATAGAGAGGGTTGAGGTCGTGATTGAAGCCTCCCTCATTGCCATTGCTCCAGAGGATGATGGAAGGGTGGTTCACGTCACGGGTAACGAGCGACTTCACTAGCTTCGATCCAATCTCATTTCCATAGGCGTTCTGCCATCCTGCCAATTCATTTACCACAAAAATACCAAGAGAGTCACAGACATCCAGAAAGTGGGTGTCGGGTGCATAGTGAAACCGTACAGCGTTGATATGCATCTCCTTGATCAGTTTGCCGTCCATCAGGCTAATCTCCTTGTTGGTGGTGCGCCCACCGTCGGGATGGAACGAGTGGCGGTTGATGCCTTTCAGTATCACCTTCGTTCCGTTCACATAAAGCCCGTCCTGTACACGAAACTCCACCGTGCGGAAGCCAATCCGCTCTGTGTGGACATGCATCACTTTATTGTGTTTATCTACCAGCTCCAGCTCCAGATTGTAGAGGTTTGGGGTTTCTGTGTTCCAGGGTTGGACATCGTTCCAGTGAAAGCGAACAGCATGTTCGTTACCCGATGCCAGGGTTATGGTCTGTATGGTGGCTGAAGCCGGTTGTTCATCACCATATAATTTCATGGGTACAATACGGGCATTCAATGTGAACCCCTCATCGATTGTTGTTGTGATCACATCTGCATAAAGTGAACCGTCAGCCTTGGCATCAACTGCTATCCGTTGTATGTTTACAGCAGGTTTTGCTTCAAGATATACGGGACGGTAGATGCCGCCAAATATCCACCAGTCGGCCTTACGCTCAGCTGCATTCACCAGCCGGTCAGCAGATTCCTTGCTGACCTTTACCTCCAGGTAGTTCTTCCCTGTTTTGATCTTATCGGTGATGTCATACGAGAAACGGTTGAATCCACCCTGGTGCATCTCCCCCGCGAGGGTTCCGTTCACAAACACTTCCGTATCGGTCATCACTCCCTCAAAGACGATGGTTACCTGTTTGCCCTTCCAGTTGGATGGGATGCGGAACATGGTGCGGTAGATACCTGTTTCGGTTGAAGGTTTGCCACCCCTGATGGTGTACCACCGTCCGTAACTGTATTCACCGAATCCCTGCAGCTCCCACTGGGAAGGTACTTCGATTTTCGACCATTTCTTGCTGTTCATTCCGTCGCTACAATAGAAATCCCATGTTTTGGTGTCACCCAGTCCTGTTCCGGAAAGATATAGCGTTTCTGTTTGTTGGGCTGTCACATTAAAGGATAGAAACAGAAGCAGTAGCAATGTCAGTTTTTGCATTGTATTAATTATTTAAATGGTATTTTTCATCCGATATTTCACAGTTTACAAATTTAACCAAATAAGGATCTCAACAGCTAATAAAAATGACATTTTCCCTATGAGATTTGACATAGAGCAATGCCTCACTCTTCCTCCTCCGGTAAAGGCCAATTGGGTGATGGCGAACGTATCTCACTCATCTCTTTTTTCAGTTCTTCCACTACATCTGGATGTTCATCCGCCAGATTGATACTTTCACTGCGATCCTCTTTCAGATTATAAAGCTCCAGGGGAGTGTCTTTTTGTGTAGATACCACTTTCCAGTCCCCTTTTCTGGCAGCATATTGCTTTCCCGGAAATTCCCAGTAGAGCATCCGGTTATCTGTTTCAACCTCCATCCCGTAAAACAGCGGGAGGATATTGATGCCGTTCAGCTTTTCCGGTACAGTGGCATCAACAAGATTTGCGAGGGTAGGGAGAATGTCGGGGAAGTAGATCTGGTTGTCGAGGGTTTGTACCGGAACCTTTCCCTTCTGGTTCACAATAAACGGAATCCGTATGCCACCCTCATAGAGAAGCGCTTTGCGCCCTCTGAGGTTCCCATTGCTTTTCAACACCTCCAGTGGTGCCTGTATGGCTGCACCGTTATCGGAAGCAAAGATGATAAGTGTATTGTCGAGGATTCCCAGGTTTTCTACCTCTGCAATCAGACGGCCAATGGCCTGATCCATATGGGTTATGAGCGCAGCATACCGTTTGGTATTCAAATCCCAATCCTTGTCGTCATACCAGGAAGTGTCATCGATGATGAAGGGCTCATGAGGCGAGTCATAAGCCAGGTAGAGAAAGAATGGATCGTTGCTGTTACGACGGATGAATTGAATGGCTTCATCGGTAGAGATATCGGTGTTGTGCCGCAGGTGTCTGCCCTCCGCATTTTCCTCAATGTGTACCAGCGAGTCATTGTTGAAACGATAGTAGGGGTAGTAGTAGGGGTCGTTTGAATGGGGTGTGCTCACAAGCCATCCGTAGAACTCGTCGAATCCACGGTTGAGAGGTGTTGCCTCAGGATTGAATCCGTCGAGATGCCATTTGTTTACCAAGCAGGTTTTGTAACCAGCACTTTTCAGTACCGTGGCAATTGTTGTATCGGTTGGGAGCAGGTGCATGCGACGGATGGGATTCCCGTTCTTCAGCCCTTCCATACCTCCTGCTGCGGCGAAGTTGTCGCGAATGGTAGTGTTGCCGCTGTTTTTTCCTGTCATCAGTGCACAACGCGAGGGAGAACTGACAGCCGATCCTGCATAAGCTTGTGTAAAGCGGGTGCCGGTGGCTGCCAGACTGTCTAATGTCGGGGTTAATATCTGTTCGTTTCCATAGCATCCCAGGTCTCCATATCCCAGGTCATCTGCCAGGATAAAGATGATGTTGGGATTCTCTTGTTGACGACTCTTCTGTTGTTCATTGCATCCGGTAGATATGATGAGAGGTGAACAGCAAACACCCAGCACAGGTAATAGATTGATTGATTTCATGTTTTTTATAAATGAAGGAAGTCACCCTAACTCCAATTGACATGGAATCAGAATGACTTCCGGGTTTGTTAATCTAAACAAAACATATCAATAGCCTTCGTTTTGTGTCCATCCGAAGTCCAGCATTAATTGCAGTTGATCATAGGGAAGGGGAAATAAAATCGGATAGGAGGCATTCGCCCATTTCCATTTTGCCTTTGAATCGATTTTGTCATTTCCGTTCATGTGCGATTGAATCACTGAGTTGAGTCCTGGTTCAGCCCAGTTGAAATGGTCGGTCATGATTTTGGTGAGACGTCCCCTGCGCACCAGGTCGAACCAACGATGTCCCTCAAAGCATAATTCGAGCAACCGTTCATTCTCAATGGCAAGAGTGAGCTCCTCTTTTGAAGTGGCTTCGGTCGCATCCAGACCTGCCCTGTTGCGAACCATGTTAAGATGCGTAGCTGCTCCTGAGGGGTTACCTGTTTCATTCAGACACTCGGCATACATCAGCAACACATCGGCATAACGGTATATAATGTTATCCGTTCCGGCGGCATATTTTGAGAGGCCGTTGTAATTGTTCTGATGGTCATAATATTTGAGTGTGGTTGGCAGATAAGTTGCATTGCTCTCTGTTCTGTAGACAAAAGGATCTGCAGAGGTGAACTCAGCGTCATACAATCCGTTGTAAACCAGTTTTTGAAATCTTTTATCCTTGTCAGGATCATATTTCTTATAGAGATCGTATGTCATCAGCAGGATACTGGTGCCTTCTGATGTTTTGATTGTGGTGGTTGTTCCATCATCATAGGCATAAGTAGGTTGTGCCGAGGGGTTGATAATGTTGGGAATGGAGGCAGACATCAGGTAGTTGCTGATAATCGTGGAGCCATAGTTGAACTGAGCAGCCAGAATAATCTCTTTTCCGTTGGCATTGTTGGAATCGTAGATATCTTCTACATTTGCTTCAAGCCCCAGTAAGCCGGGATTGGCACTGGCAAAATCAATTACACTTTTCAGGTGTGTTTTTGCTGTTTCAAAATCATTCCTTGTCATGTAAACCTCTCCAAGCATGGTCTGGGCTGCAATCTTGGAAGCCCGTCCGATTTGTGCATCTACTATGTAGTTGTTGGGCAATGCCGCAACTGCATCGGTAAGGTCCTGCACCAGCTGGTTGTATACTTCATCAACTGACTGACGAGGATACCCGTAGAGGGTGGTATAGTCCTCAATCACCTCTGTGGTAATCGGAACGTTGCCGAACAGCCTTACCAGCTGGAAATAAGCATAAGCCCTGAAAAATTTGGCTTCACCCTCAAACTGTTTTCTGTTTGTTTCGTCTGTTACATTGCCCAATGCCTCCAGCACATAATTAGATCGGTTGATGATGTTGAAGCACCCCGCCCAGATAGTGGATGAGATACCAAAAGTCTCGGTGATATTGCTTTCATTCAGGTTGATGTGATCCATCGAGTTGTTTGTTTTTCTGTTGTAAGCCACATCTGTTCCTATATCATTGAGGTAAATGATGTTCTGGGTTACCGTACGAAGCTGGTAGTAGACATCATAGAGCACATTCTCAACCTCAGCGTCATTGGTGAGGTAGGTCTCTACCTGCATTGAATCTGACGGGAAACGGTCGAAAAAGCTGTCACTGCAGGAAAGAAGCCCAAGGGCTAAGATTCCCATAAATAGTATTGTAAATATTTTTTTCATATGCATTACTTGTTTTGAGCTTGATTTGATCAGCTGTTGCGGAATTTAAAAACCTATGTTGACACCGAACGTGATTACTCGTGACAACGGGTAGCTACCGAAATCAACTCCATTATTGGTGGCGGAGTTTCCAGAGTAGTTTGATTCAACCGAATAGCCCGGGTATTTATCAAATGTATAGAGGTTTTGTGCATTAAGGCTGAATCGCAACATCTCAAAACCGATTTTTTTGGAGAACTGATTCGGAAGAAGATAACCAATACCCAGGTTGCGCAATCGCAAATAATCGGAGCTGTAAAGATAACGGGTAGAAGCATTGATGTTGGACCCCAGGTTGTTGGTTCCAGCTTTGTGCGATGTGCCGTTGCCGGGATCACTTTCAGACCTCCATCGTCCCAAGCCGGACTCAGCCAGCACATTGTCATCATACCTGTTAAGGGTGAAAGCACGCGCAGCAGCAAAGATCACTTCACCTCCCACCTGACCGTCAATTGTGAAGTTGAAGTCAATGTTTTTGTATGCAAAAGTGTTGGTCCATCCGAAAGTGAAATCGGGCTGGTAATTGCCCACGAGTTGGAAGTCATCGTTGTTGATCACTCCATCTTTGTTGTAGTCTTCGTACATCAGATCCCCAATAGCTTGTGTTCCGAAATTGGGATTGTTTTTGACATCATCTGAATTGTTGAAGGTGCCAATGACTTTCAACATGTACATGTCACCCATAGGTCTTCCCACATAATTGCGGATCACATTTCCCCACTTCGTCCCAGCACTCTGGTTGGAGAGTTGTGATTGTCCATTGGCGAGGGATAGTATCTTGTTGATGTTTTTAGAACCGTTGAGAGTTGCAGTCCATTTAAAGTCGCCAGTAAGGATGGGAGCGGTTAGTTGCGCTTCAAAGCCTTTGTTTTCTATTTCTCCCGAGTTGGCCATGATGGATGAGGATATGCCATTGAAGTTGGGGATAGACATTGACATTACCACTTCACTAACCCTGCGATAGAGATCTACGGTAAGGCCGAAGCGATTGAAGAATCCCAGATCGATACCCAGGTCCCACTGACTGTTTGTTTCCCATCCCAGGTATGGATTGGAGTAGCCGTTCGGATAGTAAGCTGTGCGTGTCATCATGTTATCACCGGTGCCAAATACCACCTGGTTGGAGCTACCAAGGGACGCCATCCATGAGTAGTAATCACCAATCTGATCATTGCCTGTAAGACCGTAGCTCAGTCTGATCTTTGAATTGGTCAGCCAGTCACTCTTACCCCACTCCTCTTCAGAAATATTCCAGGCTGCCGATCCTGAGTAGAAGATACCCGCACGTTTGCCGGGTCCGAATTTACTGGAACGGTCGCGCCGGAGAGAAGCAGAGGCAACATATTTCTGGTTGTAGTCGTAGTTGAGGCGACCGAATACTGCATCAAACGCATATTCGCCCACAGTTGAGGAGCCGTTCCAGAGGTTTGCTCCATTTACGTTGGTGATATTGGTCTGGGTGTATGCAATGGGATAGTCGCTGTCGGTACGGTCATCCTGACGCACATCAAACGTGTTGAAATATTCAGCGTCATAACCGAGCAGAGCGGTGAAGTTGTGACTCTCGTCGATCGACCATCCGTATGTGGCAGTCGTAGATGAGTACAAGTCGTAAGCCATGAGAGAAGATCGGTAACCGTCAATTGTGTTGAAGTTAGGTGTCGATTTATTTCCCGTATAGCTATTGCCAAGCAGGTAAGCGGTCCGGTAGTTATCCCGCTTGTAGGAGTTGATCATCAGATCAACACTGGAGCGGATGACCAGTCCCTCAATTGGTCTGAACTCAAGAAATGCATTATTCAGTGAGCGAAAAGACCATCTGTTGTCAAAGTTTTCCATCAGGTTGGCAACCGGATTTCTGATCTGCGTGTTGAACCCGTAGTTGGGGTAACCATTCTTTCCTCCGCCATGTTGTGCCACCTGGAAATAATCACCGTTCTCTACATAGGGTGTGAAAAGGGGGGGGAAGGTGAGTGCTTCGGCAACAACACCTGTCACATCTTCGGTATTCCCGCCTGAAGGACTCTGTGCACGGGTATGGTTGTAGGTAGGAGAGAAACTGACTCCCAGCTTTATCTTGTCTGTCAAGAGGGCTTCAAAGCCACCCTTCAGGCTGATTCTTTTGTTGTAAGAGTTCAACAATATGCCATCTTCATTGAGATACATGGCAGAAAAATTGTATTTCACCTTTTCCGTTCCACCGGTTACCGAGACGCTTGTTCTATGGTTGAGGGCGTTTCGGAAAATATCTTTTTGCCAGTTGTTGTCGGGTAAGGTACTGCGTTTGTTCCAGAGATCCTGGAGTGCAGGGAAGTTGTTGATTGTTCCGTTGTTGGTCCTTGCTTCAATCACCATTTCCAAATAATCATCCCTGCCCAATACATCTACATAGGTGGAAGGCTGGCTTACACCCATCTGTGCATTGAGGCGGATTTCCGGTTTTCCCTCCTTTCCTTTTTTGGTGGTTACGATGATTACCCCGTTTCCTGCACGTGATCCGTAGATAGCCGATGAAGCAGCATCTTTCAGGATCTGGATGCTTTCCACATCCTGTGGGTTGATGTTCGCGAAATCGCTGCTGGAGGTGGTGGGATAACCATCAATCACATAAAGTGGATCGTTTCCACTATTGATGGATCCGTTGCCCCTGATGCGGATCGCAGGTGACTCACCTGGTTGTCCGCTGATCTGCTGAAAGGTTACCCCGGAGCTAAGTCCAACAAGACTTTGTGCCAGGTTCCCGGTAGGCATGTCTGCCACCTTATCTCCTTCAACGGTTGCGACGGCTGTGGAGAGTGATCTTTTGGTTACGGTACCGTACCCAATTACAATCAACTCATCCATCAAGGTCACATTCTCGGCCATTGTCACATCAATTCGGTTTCTGTTAGCGAGAGGAATGATCTGTGAATCATACCCCACAAAAGAAAAGACAATGTTCGCATCGGGTCTGGGAACCCTCAGTGTGTAATTACCTTCAAAATCGGTTACCGTTCCGATTGAAGTGCCTTCAACCTGTACGGTCACTCCAATCATCGGCTCTCCCAGTGCATCTATCACCGTGCCAGTGACGGTGCCTCCTGTGCAGTAGCCATTGTCACATATGACAATAGGCTTAACAGTAAAATAAGAACTTTCGAAGAAAAGGTCATATTAATCATAATGTTTTATAAGTGTTTGAATTCATATTCGAAATCTGCTGTTTAATTCGCTTTGTGCATGGTAATATGCCGGACAGGCATCTGATGATGTCCGGTAATGTTTGTGTGTGTTTTTTCACGCTTTCTTCACCATGGGTTGTATTGAGGTGAGGTCTTTGATCATCACCGTTTCGCCCGAGGCGATGCTCTTCCTGGCGGCGATGCCCACCAGGCAGGCCAATGAGCCGTCGCGTACGCCTGCTGCCTGCCGCAGCGGGTCGGGCGTGCCGGGGATGAAGATCTGGTCCTTGAGCAGCTTGTCACCGCCGCCATGGCCCCTGCCCTGCGGGATATGGTGATACTCTCTCTTCCCGAAGTTCTTCGAGACCATGATCTTGTCGAAGTTGGTATCGGTGGTGGGATTGGACTCCTGTATCCAGGCATCCATCCTGCCCTTGGTGCCGTTGAAGGCGATGCGATACCCCTCGTAGGGTGAGTAGGTGGTGAGCGAGTAGGCCACCTGCACGCCGTTCGCATACCTGATGGTGGCGGCCATCTTGTCGTAGATGTTGACATCGTTGCGGAAGACACATCCATCGCGGTGGTAACCGTCGTATTTCTCGTTTTCCACATAGAGCCGCTTGAGATGTTCACTGCGCGTGATGTCGAAGTAGAAGTTACACTCTTTGGTGTGGGGGCAGCTGCGGCAGTTGTCGGCACGGAAGGGTCCGTTCTTGCCGTAGAACTCCAGGTCGCCCAGGGCATAGACGCTCTCCGGGTCAGAGCCGATCCACCAGTTGAGCAGGTCGAAGTGGTGGCTCGCCTTGTGTACCCAAAGCGATCCCCCTTTCTCCATCAGGCGGTGCCACCGGCGGAAGTAGTCGGCGCCGTGCGAGGTGTCGAGGTACCAGTGGAAATCGACCGAGGTGAGCTCGCCGATCTCACCTGCCTGCAGGAGCTCCCACATCTTTGCGCGGTGGGGTGAGTAGCGGTAGTTGAAGGTTACCCTGCACTGCTTGCCTGTTCTCTTCTCGGCGTCGATGATGCGTTGTATCTTCTGCTCGTCAATGGCCATCGGCTTCTCGCAGATGATGTCGGCACCCATCTCCATCCCTTTCACGATGAAGTGGTCGTGTGTATCGTCGTCGGTGGTGACAATCAGCTGGTCGGGTTTGGTCTCGCGCATCATCTGTTCGAAGTCTTCGAAGGTGGGACAGTCGGCACCAATGAGCTGCTTGCCCAGTGCCAGCCTCCCCGGGTTGTGGTCGCAGAGCCCCACGAACTCGATCAGGTTGCCATACTCTCTCGTGAGGCTGCTGCCCCACATGCTGGTACCCCTGATGCCGAGGCCGACGATGGCCAGTCTTGTTTTCCTGTTGTTCCCGCTGTTGTTCCCGCTATTGGCGGCAAAGATGTTTGAAGCGGGGTTCACGATGGTTGTACCGGCAATGGCTCCTGAGACAGCCAGGAACTTTCGCCTTGACATAGGATCTACATTGTTTTTCATTGAAGTGAAATTTATTTGTTTAAAAAAAGGTTATTATATTGTTAGCGATTCCGTCTGGAGCAACAGCAATTGTTTCAAATACTAAATAGTGTTCAGATATCCGGCTAGAGAAAATTATTTGATGTGTGATCTGGTTATAATTGAATTGATTGCCGATCACACTCACAAGTTTTTCTCCAATATTAAACCAACAGATTACAGACCTTCATTGTCAATTTCAAAATTAAATGAAAAAATAGGGTTGTAACTGTAAAAAATGATTTAAAATATAAGGAAAATGATAATAAAATTCCACTACTGTCCAAAGAAATTTTCTCAGACATGATTTAAATTAGTTTATATTAATGCATTACGCGAATAAAATTTTTCCGGGATTTGATTTTATACTTTTGCAAATAGTATTGCAAGAGATAGAAATCATGAATCAGGGAAAGACCGTATTCGCTCAGATAATGTCGCTCATACCGAGATATGAGTTTGATAAATGCGTAAAGAGATACAATGGCA
>Ga0209510_1001727_pt1 | contig 23933 bp, 22 predicted proteins | sample BiotimSIPDNA_FD_185749 | JGI IMG/M metagenome (GOLD analysis project Ga0209510, IMG submission 185749) | Anaerobic biogas reactor microbial communites from Washington, USA - Biogas_R1 time_0 SIP DNA (SPAdes) (version 2) | ecosystem: Engineered > Bioreactor > Anaerobic > Unclassified | place...
TAGCACATTTAACAGAGGCGTCTTTTCCTTTCCCTAAGATATGGTCATTATATCCGGCAATTCTCGGTCAGGCAATACCGTCAGCTTTTGGACGGTTTAGGTTGGCTGTAACAAGTAGGCTTTATGCAAAGGGGTTATATTTTTGTCACAAAAACGTGTTTTTATAGTAATGTGTAGTTTCCTCTTGATTGCCGGCGCTTTACTGGCGAAGCTAGGATATTACCAGCTAATAAAAGGCCAGGAGATTGCCCGGCAGGCAGTAGCCATGCGCAGCCGCCAGGTGGAACTAAAGGAATACAACCGAGGAGAAATACTGGATCGCAATCTCTTGCCGATTACTGGTACTCAGACATCTACTGCTCTCTACTGTCTGCCTCGGGAAATGACTAGAAATCAACCTAAAGATACTAATACCTCTGAAAAGGCTGCGGCTAAATCGAGGGAGCAAAACCTGGTCAGAACTACCCAAATATTATCCGGTATTATCGATGGTGAGGACAGTTCACACCTGGCATCCAAAGAAGGCGAGACAAGAACCGCCCCCACTGACCTGTATACAGAGCTAAAACAGGCCATGAAGTCTGGAAAACCCTATGTCCGTATAGCCTCCAACCTTACCCCCGAAGAAACCGCCAGGATTAACTCCTCCAAACTCTCTGGGGTAGTGGCAGCACCGGTCATCAGACGCTATTGTGAAGATGGTTTTATGGCCCACATCCTGGGCTATTGTAGTGGAGGCCAAAACCAGGAAGGTATAACCGGGTTAGAAAAACGTTTTGACAACATTCTTAGTCAAAACACCGCTTCCCACGAACTGATATCAGTATTGGATGCTCGGGGTATAGCTATACAAGGCCTAATGTTTAAAATGCGCAATGAACAGGAACGTCATCAGGGAGCACTGGTTTTGACCATAGACAAGAGAATACAAGAAATTGTTGAACAGGCCATGAACGACCAGGTTGAAACCGGAGCCGTAGTAGTTATGGATGTACAAAGTAAAGAAATACTGGTCATGGCCAGTCGGCCTACGTTTAACCCCTATGAAGTCGACAAAATTGTTCAAGATGATAAAAATGGCAGTCTCAATAACCGGGCCTTAATGCCTTACTATCCCGGTTCTATTTTTAAAATCCTGGTTACAGCTGCAGCCCTGGAAGAAAAATTAGTCAGCCCTGAAGAGCACTTTATCTGTAAAGGTAGCTACAGTTTTAATGAGGAAGTATCCATACCTTGTCTTAGAGAAAAAGGGCATGGTGAAATCAACTTCTCCAAGGCTTTTGCACTTTCCTGTAACCCCGCCTTCATCGAAACCGGATTAAGGCTTAAACGTTCTGGTCTGCTAGATTATGCTGCTCGGTTTCATCTAACTGACGAAAATCTGCTGGGTTATGGTGACTATAAGGCTGGATCTTATATTACTATCGAAAATGCCGACCCGGCTATTGGCAATGCCTGCTTGGGCCAGGAAGGAGTAATGCTGACCCCTTTGCAGATATGTAATATGGTAGCAACGGTAGCCGACAATGGGCGCTATGCCCCGCCAGTACTGGTCCAGTATACCGTTGACCGGGAAGGGAATAAACAAATGCTTAGGAGGCCAACAAAAAAACAGGTTATTAGCCCCAAAACCGCAAAAATTCTACAACAGCTCATGGAAAAAGTCGTAACCGAAGGAACCGGAAAAAACGCGTCCCTGACTGAAGTTAGTGTAGCCGGCAAAACTGCCACCAGCCAGACCGGAAATTTTGACCAGGAAGGAAACGAAATACTTAACACCTGGTTTACCGGTTTCTTCCCCGCCGACAATCCCCGCTGGGCCATAGTAGTACTGGTAGAAGGCGGCAAATCCGGCGCCGAAAACGCCGCCCCGGTATTTAAAACCATAGCTCGCCAGATATTGCAATAAAGCCGGGGACTGTTTTCAGACTTATTGCATATTTAGCAACATAATAACTGCTTTGGCCCGTATTGTGTTTGCCAGGGGGACAAACAGGTTATTGTAATCGAAGTTTATCAACTGATGTAATTGGAATACATAAATCGACTTCTGCACAAACTTTTTTTTCATACTCATATAGCTTTCTATATTGATGCAAAGCATAATATTTACGTAGGGGATTCGTTTGGGTTAATGCGAAACGATACATTATTGTGGATTCAACATTATGCTCATGAAGAAGAAATGAACCCTAAATGTAATACTTATGAATGCGTATAGAATCATTATTGGATAGTTTGTAGGTGTTTTAATGAAAAGAATTGTATTTATTAGCTCCGTCTACCCTAATCCCAAAAACAATGGAAAAAGAATTGTATTATCAGGAATCTTAGAGTATCTGTTAGATATATTTGGAATAAATGCAGTTACCTTTATTTTAGTTGGTGAACATAGTAAATCAGATGATGCCTTAGATTGTAACATTATAGTGATCAATAAACCCGGAACGCTATCGCGATTAAAGAACTTAGTTACATATGTCTGGCTGAAACGTACGAAGAGTATTCAAGAATGCATGCTGTTTTCCCGAAAGATAGGAAACGAATTAAACAATATTATCGAACAAATTCAGCCGGATATTGTGATTTGCGATACTCTTCGCATAGGTCAGTTTTTTGAGACAGGGGTAAGACCGCCTGGTCGTTATATTATGTATATGGATGATCTTTTTTCGGTCAGGTATGAGAAAATGCTGGAGGTATTAAAAAAGCATAAAGATGTTCAATTATATCCTCTGGGAAACTTTAAATCTTTTGTTCCAGTATTTCTACAAAAGTTAATTGATTTTCCCTTTGTTCAGAAGAAAGTATTGGAGCTAGAAAGCAGTTTAATTAGAAAGAGAGAAATCGAATGCCTGGATTATTTTGATATTAATCTCTTAATTAGTGAACAGGAAGTTAAGTTTTTAAAAGAATTAACCGGTAAGTCAAATGTTTATCAGATAAATCCTTTACTTGATAGTATAGACGGTAAGTTTAACCGTAAGTACCAGGGAAACCACACCTTTGTTTTTTTAGGTGCCCTAAATATTCCGCACAATGAAACGGCACTTCTCAATTTTATCTCATCACAAATAGATTTTATTATTAAACTAATGCCTGATTTTATACTAAAGGTGATTGGTGTTGGGGTTACACCGGATATTATAGATGTTGCATCTGGTTATGGAAAACACATCTCATTAGAGGAATATGTAGAGGATTTGGAAGCGGTATTTAACGAATCTTGTGCCATGATTGTTCCGTTAATTTTTGGCAGTGGGGTAAAAATCAAGACATTAGAGGCTTTGTCAAAAGGTTTGCCAGTTATATCTACTGATTTTGGTGTGGAAGGCATTTTAATTAGAAACGGGATTGAATGCATAGTTGAAAATAATTTGAATCTTTGGCCCCAGATTATGAGTGATTTGACCAATGTAAATAGAAATACTGAAATGTCGCGAAGAGCTTATAATTTCTTTCATGTTAATTACAGTAAAGAGGCTATTTATAAGCAGTACAGGGAGTTCTTTACTTGGGACTGTGATTAACCCGATAAGAACGGCTAAAATTAAATTTAACCTGTTTACCTTTAAGGGAGCATATCACAGTCCCAGGACTTTCTGCCGGTACCTCTAATACATCTCATCTATTAGGTCTTTATACTTCTCCAGGATTACTTTGATACGAGTTTTTTGGGAGGGGGTAATTTCTCCGTTTTCTTCGCTAAAACGGTGGTTGAGTAGGCGGAAGGCTCGTATGGATTCGTAGTTCTTTAATTTGGCGTTAATCATATCAATCTGATCCTGCATGGCCATTTTGACGAAATCATTGTTGATAATATCGTCGCCTACCTCTATACACCTGTATATCCCATCAACTTCGGCATATTGCAGCCCGCACTCATCATAAGGTATACCATGGTTGCGCAGCACCCGGATGATAAAGTCAAAATTGGGTACTATGAGGGCGCCGATATATTCCTTATCCTGCCCGACAATGGCCACCTGGTCAATAAGCCCGGAGCTGGCACATAAAGCTTCAATACGCGCCTGGGCCACATTTTTGCCGTTGTCCAGTACAATCATTAGTTTCTTGCGGTCTACTATGCGCATATAGCTATCATCGTCGATTTCTACTATATCCCCGGTTTTAAACCAGCCGTCCGGGGTAAAAGTCCCTGCATCTGCATCTTTATTGCGGAAGTATTGCTTAATAATGCCCTGGCCGCGAATAAGCAATTCTCCGTCCTCTTCCTGTCTAAATTCTACCCCCGGGGCTGGAGGGGAAATCCAGTCCATTTTATATTTATTAGGACAGGAAACAGCAATACCAGCAGCGCTTTCGGTGAGCCCGTAGCCCAGCATAATATTGAAGCCCATACCCACCAGTTTCCTCTGTAAATCGGTGTCCATATAGGCCCCGCCAACAATCATGGTCTGCAGGCGTCCTCCCAAAGCATGGTGCATGCGCCAGTAGACGTTATGGTAGGAATCCAGCCATTCTTCCCGCAGACTACCCTGCAACTGCTCTTCAATAGGGGTGGTAAGGTCAATAAAACCTTTCTCATCTTCCAGGGCTTGGGTAGCACGAATGGCCACATCCACGGCTTTCTCCCAGGCTATACGCCCATCCTTAGTAGCCATAAAGGCCTTTTGAAAACCTAAAAATAATGTGGAAGCCATACGCGGAACCCAGGTCACCCAGGTGGGCCTGATAGTAGAAACATCCATTAATATATTTTCTGGTGAACTAATGAACCCCAGGGTGCCTCCAATGAATAACGGGCCCAGGTAACCATGAATCTTCTCCATAATGTGGGAAATGGGCAAGAATACCAGGGAGACAATTTCCGAATTTTCTATCTGGCCATAATTATTAAAATGACGATAAACGCGAGTAGCAGCATCCAGGATATCCTGATGGGAGAATAGAGCAGCCTTAAGATTATCTACTGAACCTGAGGTGTAGACCAGCATGGCGGGGCTATCACCCTGTAGTGCTTTGAGCCGGGCTTTCAATTCTGCGTGGAGTTCCTGGTGGGATTCTGCACCCATGCCAATAAGTTCTCCCAGGCCGAAGATATCTTTGCCATTACCGCGAAACGATTTTTCCAGGCAGACCAGATATTTTAATGAAGGGATATCGGCTCGATAGCCGGAGATATCCTGAATTGCCTGTCGGTCTTCTACAAAAAGCAGCTTAATCCCGCTATGATTGGCTACCGCAGTAGTATCTACTTGGGATAGAGAAGGATAAATAGATACGCTGACTGCTCCTGCATAAACACTTCCTAAATCAGCCCAGGTCCAGCGTGCACTGTTACTGGCCTTAATACCTACAAAATCACCGGTGTTAATACCTAGCTTTATCAAGGCTATAGCCAGGTTTTCTACACCCGTAAGCAGCTCATTGTAGGTAATAATCCTCCATTTCCCATTTTCCTTAAAAAGGTTGGCCCGGCGGTTGCCGAAATTCATCTGCGTGTTATGCAGCGCTCGGGGAATAGTGTTTACTTTTTCTCCAAATAAATCCAGCATACTTATGCTCATAGGTTACCTCCTAATCCTGTTTATTATAAGCAGGGGGATAATACCTTATACCCGTATTCTGTATTAGATAGAATATTGTGTCAATACCAATAAGCAATTTCCAAATATTTGGGAACAGGTCTAGCCTTGTAATTTACTCCTCTTTACTCTTTCCCCCAATTATTACCGTTCACATTTTAGAGGTAAAGTACATATAGTATAAGGCGGTCTAATTGTTTTGGAGGTGGTAGCTTGACCATCCTAGGCTGGGCACTGGCGGTTTCGGCTGTAGTCAAGGGAATTATCTTCCTGTTTGGCTACCTGCATAACCAGGTCTTTCCGCAACCACTGGAGGAAGAGGAGGAAAGAAGCTATTTAATTAAACTGAAGAACGGTAGTGAAGAAGCCAGAAATGTTCTCATTGAGCGCAATCTGCGCCTGGTGGCGCATGTGGTACGGAAGTATGAGAGCAGCGGTGAAGATATGGAAGATTTAATCTCTATTGGCACTATCGGACTAATCAAAGCCATCAAAACCTACAACGATGACCGGGGAGTACGCCTGGCTACCTATGCGGCAAGATGTATTGAAAATGAAGTCTTTATTACGTGTTCGGGCGGAAAAAAATGGTAAAGCATAATTACTGTCAAATCCCAAAATTCCTGCATATGGCAGGATTTTTTTATTTTGCTGTAGAAGGTACTTTAATGATACATTCAAAAGGGAGATGCTTTTTGTGCAGATTACTTTTATAACCGAAGGTACAGATACTGAAAGACAAGCCAGAATTGACAAGACTTATACACGATTAATTAAGCAATTTAAGGAAGATTATTTAAAGGAAATGTCAGAGAAAGATCAGTTATTAAAATCCAGTAATAAACAAAAATATAATACCATTGTTGATCCAGGGAGAAATTAACATGGTAAAAAGATTTTTCACCAGGCAGGTTAGTTTCCTGGAGACAGTAGCTACAATTTTGGTTCTGATAGTTGCGACATATATTATATCCCAGGATTCGCTTACGTTTGTTATCGCTGCTTATTCTCTACTTATCGGTTCTGCCTTAATTTTATTATACTTATTATTCTGCTGGAAACGGTTAGATAAGAATACCAGGCTGGGCAGTATTATAAGTATAGTAGTTTGGTTATTACTGATGTATGGGTTAGTCCATGCCAGGGGGTTAGAGATGGCTTTTTTGTGGTGGCGGGGATTTTAGGTACTGGATTAGTTTTTCCTCCCTTTGCAATCATATTTGTGTTTTTCCTCTCTATGGTTTCTTTAAGGTTTACATACCCCGCATGATACATATCCGGTCGCCTCAGCCTCTTCTTTGGACTCAAACCATATTTCGTTTGCCCATTGGATTTGCTTTGCATATCTACAATCAGGGTAGTGATACTTATTTGATTTTGTGCTACCAACATATTTACCTTGCGAGGTAATAGGCAATGGGGGTGGCGTTCCTGCTGGTTGTACGATTGGAGTAGAGGCTGATGTTTTTTGAGTAGTAACCGAATAGGTTTTTCCATCAGTAGTAACAATAATGTTTCCGTTCAAATCCGTCCTGTAAACCTTGACACCTGCCGCTTGTAATTTGTCTAATGTTTCTGCTGCCGGGTGACCGTATGTATTTCCGGCACCAACTGATATTACTGCCACTTCAGGATTTACCCTGGAGAGAAACCCGGGACTAGTAGATGAATTACTGCCGTGATGACCGCCTTTTATAATCTCGGCGGAAATATCACCTTTAAGATTTAATTCTGCTGGTGTCTCAGCATCACCGGCAAACAAGAATTCTATGTCTCCACAATCCAGCCTAGAGATTACAGAATAATCATTTACATTTTTCCAGCTTTCCTGGCCGGTTAATATCTGTAAGGTATTATTTCCCCAGGTAAATGTTTGTCCCATATCTTCTTCCCAGTGGCAACCTTCAGCCTGGGCTGCAGCAGCATAATTACTGTATGTCTTTGTAGATGCTGCTTTTCCGCTGTCTATGATTTGTTCAACGACAAAAGCATTAAGAACCGCAGGCAAGCCACCGATGTGGTCTTCATGAGGGTGGGTAGCAATCAGAAGTTCAATATCGTCTACGTTTTGGCTGCGAAGATAATTAACCACGGTTGAACCATCGGCAGCATTACCACCATCTATAAGAACATCGTTATTGTCGGGTAACTGTATGTATATCGAATCAGCCTGGCCTACATCAATAAAGTGAACCTTTATATCCTGAGTTGGGGGAGGGGTACCGGAAGGTGGTATTGAGAAAATTGTTATCGTTTGTGAAGCTTGATCCCAGCCTACCGTACCGCCGAAAGCCTCGCCAACAAACCTAAGTGGCGCCAGGGTGCGACCATTTATTATTTTTGCTGGCACATCTAACTTTTTAGCCTGGCCGTTAATGGTAGGTCCAGTAGAACCAATCGGAAGAATTACTGTTGTATTGCCCTTAACTGCCGTGGCCGTTTTAGTGTCCTGATCCCAGGATACGGTAGCCCCCATTGACTCGAAGATACTACGTAACGGAACCAGAGTTCGGCCATCTTCTAGGATGGGCTGGGCATCAGTAAAAATAAGCTGTTCTCCGTCTAAGATTACTGTTGGAGCAGCCAAAGCAACTCCGGGAATTAACAACATCAGCACCAGAGTAATTAGCAATAGCCTTTTAGTATTCATGCAATACCCTCCTCGTTTTAATCGCTTGATTAATAGTAACAAAAGACAGAAAAGGTAAGGTCACCTGCATACAATAGAGTTATCTACCATTTAAGAGACTGCTGGTAAAAATTATCAGGCCTTATAGATTATTGTATAATATAATTGTTTAAAAGCGTTAGGATAAAACAAAGGTAAAACAATAAGTGTAACAGAATGTATTCTACGAGAGGATCCAGCAGGGTTTTTTTGAAGAAAACTTTTAACTCTGGGGATGAGAGTTTCACGGATAGTTAGAAGCGATCATTAATGCTGATAATATAGAAAAAGTAACCTTCGCTGCTCTCTACGCCTATATGCTGGGTGACCAGGTTATGGTCTGTGAGTTGGCCGAAACCTTTTACAGCCGGGAGGAGGCCCGGGCCGGCCTAGATAACCCCGTCGATACCTATGATCCGGTGCCTTTCCACCAGTGGGTGCAGGACCAGTATTGGACGGCAAGCGGGGTTAAGGTTGAGAAGATGGTGTTTTGAGGGTTAAGAATAATTCAGCATGAAAGACCTGGTGAAAGCCGGGTCTTTTTGTCCGGTTAAAGCACTAAGCCGGTCTGAAGCTTCGTAGCTGTGGATAAGGTAATGGTAGCTAAACGAAGTAGAATTATTATTTTATCCATCTCAGCAGGCATAGCTAATTAATTTATTCAAAATCTTCGAAATCAGTGCTAATACGATTGTCAAGTTGAGACTCATCTAATTGACGTACACTCGGATTTGTATTTTTTATTAATTCATCTATATCACTATACCAAGGATATTTTATAACAGGTCTATCTTTTAATCCGGGAATTATAACGTCAATTATATAATTTTGATATAAATGTTCTGGAGATGACGGTGAATGACTTATTGTTTCAGGATTCATAAAAACAAACTCATGTTTACCTGTCCGGAAAAATAAATCAACGGCCAAAATACTAAAATCTGCTACTAAGGGTGCGGTCTGTTCGATACCAGAAGGACTGACTCTTATGTTGGGTTTATGTGTTTCTAGAACAACAATTATTCCTTGTTGTTTGCGATAACTTTCTTCGGTAAATAATAAATCATCTTGTGAATAGACCCATTCTTTTAGTTCGGATTTCGTTTGCCATATTCCGGATAGAGTTACGCTATTCGGGCCAGGATAATTAATATCCCAATTAAATGGCGGAAAAGTTTTATCTTTATTGTTTTTTTCATATTTAGCTTTCGCTTTTAAATATGTAGCATAACCTTTGTTATAAATTTTTTCATTTGATTCAGGAAAAGCAAGTCTTCCTAAAAAATTATAAACTGATTTTTTAGTACTTAATTTGCCCCCTCTAAATTCAGAATTTGTTTTAAGTCCTTTGCATTCTAATACATACCAGTTATCTGAAATATCTTGCTTTCTAATAAAAAAATCCCCTTTGGCATCTTTAGCTTTTGCATCATTACCTCCGGCAGGTTTTTCTTTAATTCTTAATGCTTCATAGCCGTTTTTTTCTAGTTCTATTTTAAGTAGAATTTCTGAAATAGCGCCGGCAATACCTCCTACAGAACCCGGACTGTGTCTTAATGCTTCCATGAACACGTCTACAGATACACCAAACCTGTTGTAAATAAAGTCATTTATATTCATGATAAAACCCCCCATATGTTAAGCAATCTACCATAAAAAAGGTAAATTGTAAAAATGCACACATATATGTACTTGACAAGTATTACACATATGTGTAATATTACCCAAAAAGGGAGTTGGTAGATTAATGACAGTTCAAGAAGAAACAATGGACGAAAATAGAAGGGCGTTGAAAGAGATATTGATAAATAATTATTGTTATCCTGAAACTAGTTTATCTGAGAAAATATCTCTTGGAGTATTATCCTTTTCTGTTGATATAGCAGCATTTAGGGAATTTCAACCTCATATTATTGAGAATCTTTTTTTGGTTTGTGATACGACTTCAGTAAACGGAGAAGAATGTTTGGCAAAAATAAAAGAACTATCACAATATGTTACAAGGAACTTTGTTATGATTTATTTTTATAACGATGAAATGCAATTATTTAAGTATAATATTGAGAACCATAATATTATTGATTATTATGCTATACCAAACTTTAACCAAAATGGATTATATAAATGTAAAAAAGATTTGATATATACTGATGGTTTACTCAGAATTATTGAAATAATTCATAATCATATTTATGCTAATGAAGGATTTGCCACAAGTGAGGTCTTCAATGAATTAGTAAAAATATTAATGATAAAATACATTGATGAGCAAAAAGATGATGATGAAATATTGGACTTCTATATCACTGAAGATGAGAGTGAATTGTTAGACACTGAAGGTTCTTCATTTATCAGTAGAATAAATAATTTATATGAAAACGTAGTAACAAGATATCCTAATTTATTTAGTTTAAAGGACGAAATCAAGTTAAAGCCCAGTGTATTGGCATTTACTGTGGCACAACTCCAAAGATATAATATTTTTGATATGGATAGTGATGTTAAGGGATTATTATTTCAAAAAGTGATTAATAGCGGACAAAAAGGAGAAAGAGGGCAATTCTTTACGCCTGACCCAATAGTATCTTTTATGGTTGCTTTTATAAAACCAGAAAATAAACATAAGGTACTGGACCCGGCTTGTGGTACAGGAGGTTTCTTGAGACAAATTATTTCCTATATGCGGAATAAAGGTAGAAATAGCAGTTTAAAAAACTATATTAGAAATAATATATTTGGAGTAGAAATTAATCCGAATATCGCAAGAGTTGCGAACTTGAGGTTTATTTTCGAGGGTTCCGACGCAACTAATGTTAGCTGTTACAATTCTTTAACGAATAATCAAATTAATTGCGAAGTGAAACTTGAAAAAGATACATATGATTTAATACTTACTAACCCACCATTTGGAACACAAGGTAAAATTACAGATAAAAAAATATTAGCCAATTTTGATTTAGGGCACAAATTAGGTAAAAATAATGATGAACTTCTAACTGGGCAAGTACCGGATATCTTATTTATTGAAAGATGTATCGATTTACTAAAACCTGGAGGAAGGCTTGGAATTGTGCTACCGGATGGTGACCTGGAAAATCCAAGTTTAGAGTATGCTAGAGACTATATACTAAATAGATGCAAATTAATAGCGGTAATAAAATTACCTGACCAGGCTTTTGTTCCTTTTGGTACTGGCGTAAAAGCTTCAATATTATTTGTAGAGAAAAAGATAAACAGTAATCCTTTGGATAAATATCAAGTCTTTTTTGCAAAGATTAATAAGCTGGGCTATTCTTATAGCAAAAACGCAACTGTGTCATATAGGAAAGACTCCTTTGGTCAGATATTATTTGATAGTAATGGGAAAGCATTAATCGATGAGGATTATACTGAGATTTTAGATAAATATGAGCAATTTACTATAAATGGAACAATTGATAGTGATAATAATTGTTTTATGGTAAGTTCAGATGATATTCGAGGTAGATTTGATTTTGAATTTTATGAGCCAAAATATATAAATAATTTAACTTTTTTAAGAGAAAGGTCCTCTTTAAAGTTAAAAAATGTGGCTAAAATTTTGAAAGGTAAGTCCACAATATTAAAACAAAAAGATAAGTTAGTTAGGTACATAGAAATTTCAGACGTTAATCCAAGTGCAAGTGAAATTATTTCTTGCTCTGAATTGCCCGTATTTGAATTACCAAGTAGGGCAACGTTTGAAGTACGAACAGGCGATATTATTACTAGTGTTTCTGGTAATGCTATAGGTACCGCAAGACATGCATCAGCTATAGTTCCTGAAGAATATGACAAATGTATTTGTACTAATGGTTTTCGGGTTATTAAACCGTTTGCAGTGGATCCCTATTATCTTATTTATTATTTAAAATCGGAATATTTTTTAAATCAAATTTTGAGACTCAGGACAGGAGCTGCAATACCTTGTGTTTCGGATGAAGACTTTAATAATATACTTATTTTAATACCGGACAATAAAACCCTATCTGAAATAATAGATAAAGTAAAACTGAGCTTTGAACTCCGAGCCCGGGCAAAGGAATTACTTAATCAAGATTTTAGTGTATTGTTTCAATAATTCATCGCAAGTTACCTTAGCTAAAATTGGACAGAAACTTTCGAAAAATTTGCACTACCTATTTCTGGACACTACGGGTTAGTAGTAATACGATCCTGTCGGTAAAATGTGTAGGTTGGTTCTGGACATCGCCTTCCGGCTCCGTGGCCGGGGATACCCTGCCCAGGGTTCCAAATTGCAGCGTATCCCCGGAGGAGGGCTAGTGGTTTCTGCATCGCTGCCCCACCGGAGGGGTGCCTGGCCCCACTGCTCCGCTGCGCTGGCGCGGGACCAGACACCCCTCCTACACCGCCTCCGGCCATGCCCCTCCGCAACGCTTTCGCTACTGTCGCTCGTACCTCGCTCCATCCGCTGCAGCGTTGACTCCAGGGCATCGCCTTCCGGCTCCGTGGCCGCCCGCCCTCCTGCTTCGGTCGCTCGGTTTTGTCTCGCTTTACTCGCTTCGCTCCTAGTGCTCGACTTTACTCGCTCCCTCTGGCAGGAAGGCTCCCCTTCCCACCGGCCGGCAACCTGGCCCCGGTGCTTCATTTCGTTTCGCCCGAGATCAGGTGCCCGCCTACATCGCCTCCGGTTAATATGGGCTCTGCTACGCTTCGCTATCGCTACACCATTTACTTTGCCTCGTTTTAGTCTAAAACCTAATTGGCGGATTTTGAATAGCATCTTTACTTGAATCAAACATTGTATCAAAAACTAAACCGCCGATTATACTAGCACCATATCCAGTAACACAGGAAATAATCGAATTTACACCGGGAGATAGCGCTATAATTCTGCCAGTTGATTTAGCTATACTGGCCGAAGCAGCACTACCTATAGCACTTATACAAATATCCTTTATTACATTACCAACGGCTTCGATGGGTGTTATATTTTTGTTAACTACCTCGAAAAAGTTTAAGGGAACGCTATTACCCAATGCTAATAAGGCCGAATTGAAAGCCACCTGTGCCACAAAAGAACTAGAATAACGTTCAACTTTATATAGTTCGCCTTTCTTCAACATATCCATAAATTCAAGGGTATGTTTTTCTACCTCTGCATTAGATATTTCGACGCCTAAAGGGTTTGATATTTTTGACTCCTTGTTAGCTATGAGCATTATACCTGTGGAAGCACACTCTTTTGCCACGCTACTTAACTTTGGAAGATTCTTGGGTCCATAGCATTTACCTTGAATTTCATATAATAATTTATCCCTTTCTTTGTAAAGTGCATCAATATCTTTTTGGTTCAGTTTAGGTGCAAGTTCAATTCTACCACCTTTTAGCCAATTTATTGGATTAGTGTTAACATGAACGCTCAATAATTCCTCAAATAAATAGCCTTTAAGTTTGCCAGTTAAAACCTTTTCTTGGTTTTTAGTAAATTCCTCTTTTAAATAGTACAAGCTTTCCTTATTATTAAGCTTTTTTATACGCTGTAAAGTACGTAATGTAGCATCGGCATAGGCTAAGTCTTTAGCTCTGTATCCAAGGTCAATAGGTATTAACGGGATATTATAATACCAATTGGTGTCAGTTAGGTCATCTCGAGTTCCTGCTGTGCTTTCTATAGATTCAAAGTACTCATAGTGAATTATTCTTTCTGTTTCAACCTTTTTACCCCATTCATTCTGCCTATGGACTGGCCTTATATATCTGATTTTAAAGCCATCATAACTACTCGATAATTCCTTAATAATTTCTTCTTGTCGTTTATCTAGGTAAATGCCCTGATTCGGTCTCCTAAACCATGAACTGCTATAATAATCTTTATCAAGATTTACTCTTTTTAATTGCGTAATTATTGTTTTATTTTGGGGAACATTACGCCAATTATATCTAATTTCCATTTCAATCTCACTAATAATCCCATGTTCAGGTCTATATCTAAAAATATAATAATAACCTGGATTTAGCTGCAACCAACTATTAACCGCATTGATTACGGTATCATCACATACTAGTCCTTTAGCGACGGTTGTGATAGATGCGTCCATTGGAATGTTCTCAAAAGGCCCAACCTTTAATTGCATACTGTTTTACCTCCTTAGTATCCAATTGCGATTATTATATTTTTTATTGCTAATGGGATAATAATTAGCATTGGCATACTAAATAATAAGTCTACTCACAAAACCTTACGCTCCTGGTTGTTAACTTCCAGCACCTCTCCACCTGTACAAAATATCCCCCGCTACTATGTAACATCCGCCCTAACTAGCGGTTTTCAGCCACTCATGTTTCTATTGCCTCACAGTATCTTGTATATTGCCCGGTCAAAGTAGGTCACTCTTCCCTACAATAAACCATTGTTATACCACATTGTACCATAAAAATCAGTTCCCCCGACCTACCCTTACCATCTGTAAATACACTATAACCTACAAAAATGACATTATCCTGTCACTTTATAAACTCTTTTTTGTCCGCCACAGCCTCCCCCACCCCTGCTTCACCCCCCTCCATCCCCAACCCCTTCCTCCCCCCTCGCACCCCGTCGGCCTCGCCCCGGTTATAGGAGGGAGGAAGGGGCTTTCAATCTTATAACCCGTTCGTGGTCGGCATCAGTCCAGCCATTTACCTACATCGCCTCCAGGCCAGGCCCTTACGCAAACGCTTCCGCTACGGTTGGTCGCTCGTTCCTTGCTTCCTCCGTTTCACCGTTGCTTCGGGGCATCGCCTTCCGGCTCCGTGGCCGCGGATACCCTGCCCTGGGTTCCTGGTTTGCAGCGTATCACCGCCGGTAGGTTAATGGTTACCGCGTCTACCCTACCGAGGGGGCATCTGGCCAATTTAGTTGGCATCAAGGTCTGGTGTAAGTTTAAAAATAGAATCTGGATATGATATGTCAATTCAAATGTCTCCTAATAGGATTATGTGGTTAGGCAGTAGTGGTGGATATATTAAATTTATTTCTAGTACAAATGTTGATTTTATTATGCTAATGTCTGTTTTAGGAAGAAGTGGTTCAAATTATCGTCTTTCAATTAGGTATACCCCGTTAATTTTACCCAAGATAATGTAGTATTATCTTGAGTAAGTAAAAAATCGATATAGGATTTACCGGCCCTTGCGCTGTCTCAAAAACAGGCAAGGGTTTATTATTATCTTGAGTTGACAGAAAGGAGAAAAATATATGCAAGAAACGACGTCTAGCCTTATTAACGAATTTTTAAACGATCTTACCAGGAGGGGGTACTCTTTTAATACCATAAAAGCATACCGGCAAGCCCTTAAGATGCTTGAATTACATGAACTTGATGCTATCACTACTTCTGATTTAATGAGTAAACTATCGAATAATTGGGAGGCAAGCACTGTATCAGCGCGCCAGGCAGCTATAAAGTCATTTTTTAAGTGGCTTAAAGATACCAATAGGATTGAGTATAATCCTGCAGAGGGATTAGGCCGCATCCGTCAAAAAGAAGCGTTGCCCAGGCCTATTCCGGAAAACGATTTAAACATTATCCTTGATACTGCCAAGAAATTACCTATCATGCCCAGGGTGTATTTTTTCTTGTTGGCCGATCTGGGTTTAAGAGCTGACGAAGGCTTATCTTTGGACGTTAATGATATACATTGGGAAAAGGGGCAGGAAGGCGTTCTGGTTCGTCATGGAAAGGGAAAGCGGGAGCGCCTGGTACCATTTAATTGGAATATGCCTTGCGCGAATATGTTAAAAAGACTATGTCTTAAACAAAAAAGTGGTCCCCTCTTTACTACATTAAGAAAAGAGAGAGCCACTTATGATTGGGCATATTACTGGTGGTCTAAACTTATGGAAGAATGCAATATGGACTATACTATCCACCAGTTAAGGCATAGTGCCATAACGGGCTGGGTACGTTCCGGCATAAACATTATGGCGGCGCGGCGCATGGCCGGGCATAAACTATTACAGACAACAGAACGATATACTCAAATTACCGATAATGATCTCAGGAACGAGCTTGGGAAGCTGGCAACTGATAATTAAGCTTATTTAATCGTATAGACATTGCCTCTTTAGAAACCTTAAATAATTCTCTCAATTCAGTTTCTTTAAGTGTGTATTTCATGATCCATTCAGCAGGCATTAATAATTCTTCAGTAAAAATATCAGCTTCCCGATCTAATATATATCGTTCACGATCGGTTAACCTGTCGCACATAATAGTATCGACATGATATAACTCGTAATGTCCTAACACAATGTGTCCTAATTCATGTGCTACCGACCATCGGTCGCGGCCCTGATTACTACTGATGTCCGCAAAAATAAAATATTCGCCGTTTTTCTTTATTGAAAAAGAAAAACCCACATCATCAACGCAATGATAACGGACTTGGATACCTATTCTTTCTGCTAAGTCTTCTGGATAAACAGGCGGGCGTGAAATATTATACTCCCGCAGTAAATATCTTGCCTTTGCCCTGGCAATATCGTCTCTTATAGTACGAGGACGCACCTATACCACCACCCGAACATATGTTTGCAGTCATTATACTTTACGACTATATATTTCGCAAGTCCCATTTTTCTACTACTCATCTTCAGTAATTGATTGAACCAGTCTTAATACAGCTTTACGCTGATGTTCCGGCATTGAAGTGTAAGAACGCCTAATCATCAAAATGTCTTCGCCGATTGGATCATCTATATTTTCTAAAGGCTTAAGTTCGTTACTTAAGCCCAAGAGAAAATCGGCAGAGATATTAAGATATTTTGCTATTTTCGCTAATCCTAATAAAGTAGGGTTAGCATTACCATGAACGTAACTACTCATAGTTTTGTCCGATATTTTTAATGCATCAGCAAGCGTTTTTTGTTGTACGTTTTTTTCTATTAGTGCTTGCTTCAATCTTCTGCCAAATATAGTTTTAACATCGCCAACGTCGATGTTACCCATTAAAGTCACCCTCTTTCATCCGCTAAAACGGAATATGTAATATTATACCATGTATAGGAGTATTATCCTAGAAAATTGCTAACAAAAACGGAAGTAGCACTTGAAACTCTGATAAAACTGCTATAGAATATACTTAGATAGTAATTATATTGTAACGTCTGCATAAGGCGTTTGTCTAGCAAATCAAATAGTGTGCAGAACCCGGCTGAGTAAAGTTAGTCGGGTTTTTTTGTTTTTCTGGAAGTATGTTGAGGAGGAATAAGAAGTGGAAATAAGGAGAAGCCAGCTTTTATATGTACCAGATGCAATTTTTATAAGTTGGGATAATCATAAGCAATGCCATGTGCCTGGAGATCAAATGGGATTCTTAATGACACATAAAGAAGTCGAAAACCTGTGCGACTTGTTAAAAAAATATCTTCAAACATACACTAATCAAGAGATTGAGGAAGAAAATAAAAACTTAGCAATAAGTTATTCAAGGAAAAAGCCTAAGACAGAGACAAAAAGGCTTAAAAGAAAGGGACATGTATATCTGTTAGAAGATAGCGGTGGCTACATCAAGATCGGATGTTCGCAAGATGTAAAAAAACGCATTGAAAATATCCAATCAAATAATCCAACAATAAGGGTGTTAAGGTTAATTGAAACAAGCGATATTGCCGGACTTGAGTCAGAACTTCACAAAGCTTTTGCAAACAAGAGAATTAGGGGTGAATGGTTTCTGCTTACAAAGGATGATATAAAACAAATAGAAGAAATAGTAGAAACAGCCAAACAGTAGTTAATAACCTAGTCAATAGCCCCTAACTAAAGTCAGAGGAATCCTGCACAAAATGTCTTGGAAACTAAGGGGGGGGAAAATGGAAATAAAGACAAATCGGCTTAACGATGGGCGTAAAAAAAATTGGTTTTGGGATTATAATTGTATTTTTGATACTGATTTAACTGAACATGCAAAGTTGATTAGACTATTTTTGGCACGATGTGCCGACAACGATAGCAGACAATCCTTTCCCTCAATCAATACTATTGCCCAAAAATGCAGTATAAGCAGACCAACAGTCAAAAGAGCTTTAGCTGAACTTGAAGAGACTGGATGGCTTAAGAAATCCCATCGCTACACAGAAAATGGAGAATTTACTTCAAATATATACACCCTTCTCATGCCTGAAGAACAGGGGTAGGTTCTGTGAGAACCCACCCCTGTAAAATTTTATATAGGGTCTGTAATTGCCCAGGGTGGGTTCAGTGTGAACCGAGGTAGGGTCTGTGAGAACCAGAAACTATACTTACTTAACTATACTAAACTAACTATACCTATTTATATTACTGCTGATAATAATATTATTGTTATATATATATAGGGAAATTTTTGGAAACTAGCGTAATGGGTGTTTTTTAACAGTGGACGCGCGTCCCATACAAGCACATAGTGCTTTTTTGTTTTTCTGTATTAGAAAGGAGATTTTTATGGCCAAATATGACATCAAAGCTATCGAAGAAGTCCGCAAGCCTTACTGCGAAAGATGCGGGAAGCCTGCTCACGGTTGGCCGCATCATATTAAAACCCGCGGTGCAGGAGGGAAAGAAGACCCTTGGAATTTAATCCAACTTTGCGGGGAATGTCACGAATTAGCGCAGCAGTATAAAATACCACGACTGGAGTGTGTCACTATCGTTGCACATAGAGAAGGCATGACCGTGGAAGAAATATATGAAAAAAATAATTGGTTACTAGACGGTAAAATGCCTCATGAAATACCCATGACAAACCCGGTGGCTGGGAAGACATTTGAAGAAGTGTTGGAATTATATTTATTCTGCCTAGAAAAAGGCGAATCATCTATGTGGGAACGGGCAGCAGTAATAACCGTAATGCATGACTGTATGGGCATGAAACCACGTGAAATAGGTTCTGCTATTGGATGTTCAGCATCTTTAGTCAGAAAAATGACTAGAGTTTTTAATTCCTTCCCTAACGAAGAAGACAGAAGTCCAGTTTTATCATTCAGACATCATCAAATTGCTGCTGCTACAGCAGATCCACAGAAATGGCTTGCTGAAGCCGTAGACAATCAATGGTCTACTCGAACCCTGCAGGAGAATATAAACGCCACTAAAGGTAGTGACTCCAGTAAAAAAGATAAGATATGGGACAAGGCAGAAAAATCTCTATTGCTGATGCAGGAAGTTATAGAAACAAAAGAAGAAGCTGCCGATTGGCTTCTTGAAGAAATTGAGAAACTGCTTGCCGAGAAAACCAAGCTGTCTGCTTAGAAAGGGGTGTTCAGTATCAAACTAAGTCAAAACAATAGCCTTATTCAGGTAGACTTTAAATATGATCCAGGAACGGTTGCAGCAGTAAAAGCCCTCCCTGGAGCTAGATTCAATAAAGACCATATGGGAGCCTACTGGACGATTCCACCGCAAATCCTGCCTCAGCTATTTGAAAAATTTAATTTAAGCCCGGGTTATTTATACCCTGATTGTATGGGTTTTCTAAATCGGGATATTTTCAAGAATCTCATAGTAGATATCAAATATGACCGGGTTAAAATTCAAGGAACATCTGCTCCAAGAATGCTTGAAAGTATAAGAGATATTTGCAGTATTGAGTACATAAAAAATAATGTCGTAGTAAAGGAATATCTAGGAGAAACCATATACAACAAAAACAATATCATAGTTTTTAAGTTTCCTCCTGGATTGTACTGGAGGATTCTTGATTTTATAACCCAATGTGGGATAAAGCCAGTTGTTCATCCTTATCCTGAAAGTCCGCCCTTAAATCCCATTAGTATCAACATATCTCCCCGGTACTATCAGGATGAGGCAGTAAATAAAATAATCTCTAAGCAGATAAGCCGGGGAACTCTTGTGATGGCTACCGGCGCAGGGAAAACCATACTGGCAGCAATGATTACCGCAGCATTGGGACTTAATACTATATTTTACACTTACTCAACTGATCTTTTGGAGCAAACCGCCCAAGTCTTTGAAGAAGTATTCCGGCAGAAAATAGGTCGGGTAGGAGGAGACTATTTTGATATCCAACCCATTACGGTAGCAACGGTTCAAACAGTTTATTCGTGTTTTGAATTAAAAGATGAACGCTGGGATGTTCTTTCCGGCTACTTAAACGATGTAAATCTAATGTTTATTGACGAAGGCCATATGTTAGGGGCAGAAACGCTATTTAAAGTCTCTCAAATTACAGATGCTTATTATTCATATGCATTGACAGCCACGCCAGAACGCGAAGACGGAAAAGAACTTCTAATCGAAGCTGGAACTGGGCCAGCAATTAATATCATCAGCGAAGAAGAATTAGTAAAACAAGGCTATATACTTCCGGTTGAAGTTGAACTTATTAAAGTCGAACACGCTAAATACATAGGCCGTACTTACAACGCAAAATACAAACGGGCAATTGTAAACAATGAGTATCGTAATGACTTAATATGCGATGCAGTAAAAAGACACCAGGGTAAACAAATCATAGTTCTGGTTAAAGAGATCAAACACGGTGAAAAACTTGCCCAGCAACTAAACGCACCGTTTATACACGGATCATCCAAAGACAGGACCGCAGTATTAGATGCGTTTAAAAACCGGCATATTGATATTCTAATTGCCAGTTCTATTCTAAAACAGGGAGTAGACATACCAGAAGCTGAGGTTTTAGTTTTAGCACATGGAGGTTCAAGTTCAGTTGAACTTATTCAAAAAATTGGACGGGTGAGAAGACCAGCACCTAACAAAAATAAAGGCGTAGTAGTAGACTTCTTTGACTACTGCCCGACTGACTCAAACGATATATTCAAACAGCAAGCCTACAAAAGATACGCGATTTACCGACAAAAAGGCTTTCAAGTTTATAATCACACCTTGGACATGCCTGCAATTGTCTAACAACCCATGACTTAGGGGGTAGCTTAGTAAACTACTCTTGGAAAACTTCTAATATAGTTAATTAATGGCCGTAATTTTATCTTGACTATCTCCCAAAACGTAATATAATGATATTATAAGGTTAAACAAATTAATATAATTACCTTACGGGGAGGGATAACATGGCAAGGCCAGTATTAGACGTTGATATTGTTGAACTGGTTAGGTTACATTCCAGCGGTTATCCAGACGGTGAGATAGCCAAGTTACTTGGGGTTTCGAGGCGAACCATTATAAGGAAAAGACAAGAGTTAGGTCTTGAAGCAAATCGGAAATCAGGCGAAAAGGGTTATCATTTTAGGGAAACCGAACCTTACTGGCAAGCGGTACGAAGGGCATTGAGACACGTAGGAAATTATATTAATGAAGCGGCTAGAGAATATTATCAGAAAACCAAGGATTACGAAAGATATTTTATCTGCATGTTGCTAGAACCGAAACCGATGTTCCACGCAGCCCCCGGGCCATGGGCAGCAGACCCCCAGAAAATGTACTTTAAGCACGTAAAGTACATAACAGACTTTGAAAAAACTATGGACATGACTTCACTGTCCGGTGTCCCTGGCCCAGCAATATTAGAATTAGCAAGACTATACAAAAGTGCTGACGAAGAATTATGTAAAGACTTAGCGAGGCAAGCGGTCGAAGGAGCCGGTTTTGTTAATGCCCATGACACGGTTGAAATGGTTGATGAATGTATACCACCTGAGTCTTATGAAGAATTCTGGGAAGAAGAAGAGCGAAAAGCAATGGATTGGACTCCTATTAAACAGTGGGAACCGGTTAAAAAATTAGGCAAAGCAATAAGAAGAGTAACAAATACCATTTCTTTAGGTACAGGCAGAAAAGGTCGAGGTGGAGGACGAAAAAACATCAAGGATCACCAAGCATATCAGGCGGCAATGGGATACTAGTATAAAAAAACTTTCAAATAGTGTGCAAAACCCGAAAAGTCGCTACATAGATAGTTTGAAATGATAGGAGAAATAGTAAGTGTCTACAGAGCAGGAATTTCATAAACGACGAATTTTGTTCGTAGTTAAAGACGGGAAGGTATTTATAAACAAATATACTAAGAAGTCGCACGAAGAGTGGTTTCGGCAAATGGGCTGGAACGTTAGCCAAATAATGAATAACAGCATCAGAGGTTATTACGATGGCACGGCTATATATTGTTACTGCGGGTATAATTTCAGGGAACCTGATTCCTCGTTAATTATAGACATCCTTGAAAAAATTGTTAAGAAGCTAGAAATAAGCAATTTAGAAACAAAAGTTCATTCCGGGGTTGTAGTTGGAAAAATAGGAGACAAGTGGAAACCCCAAAAAACTCTAGGAAATGTAGGTCAATTAGTTCCTGAGTTACAGACAATTTTGTTGGCTTAGTGTAATTGGAAGCACAGCAGTCTCCAAAACTGCAGGTATAGGTTCAAGCCCTATAGTCAGCGCCAAAGCCGGATTAGCTTAATTGGTAGAGCAATCGCCTTGTAAGCGATAGGTTGACGGGTTCAAATCCTGCATCCGGCTCCATTTATAACACAGGCATAGGAGGCGCGAAACTTGAAGTTCATTAATAATCCGTTCGATATTGTCATAAGAGCAACCCTGGAGTTATATCCAGATTTAGATAAGAAAGAAATTCTAATACAATTCGATCCGGATTTGCGGGGCAGAGAATATGGGGAATGCGGGTATGTCTGTTTTCCCGAGGAAGGCGAAACTGAATATTTGATTTCTATTTCAATTAATATTCCTTTTGAGTACATGCCAGAAATATTAGCTCACGAATTGGCGCACATTATAGTTGGCTTAGGCCCCGAAGAACACGGCGAAGAATGGGAAAAGGTCTTTGATACAATATATACCAAATGCCAAGAAATAATAGAGTCCGATGCCAGAGAATACAATTTGTGCTAAACCTAATTGTTAACTCTAAAAGCCTCATGAATTTTCGTGAGGCTTTTTTTATGCCAAAAGATTGTTCCTCAATATTTTTGTTGGCTTAGTGTAATTGGCTGCACAGCAGTCTCCAAAACTGCCGGTATAGGTTCGATCCCTATAGCCAACGCCAGAGCCGGATTAGCTTAATTGGTAGAGCAACTGTCTTGTAAACAGTAGGTTGACGGGTTCGAGTCCTGCATCCGGCTCCAAATTGGAAGGTGGTCTAATGGTAGGACCATGGACTTTGACTCCATTAGTGCAGGTTCGAGTCCTGCCCTTCCAACCATGAATAAGGGGCTGTAAAGGTTTCGACGTGTCGGGAATGTAGAGCTGGCCCAGTGGAGTGATGACCTAATCATCAAAAGCCAATTAAATGGCAAACCCGTTCTACAGGCTGCTTAGGCCTAACTAATTAAGCGCAAAACACTAGAGCATAACCTGGCTGACTAGTTGAAGCTCAAAGAATCAGGTAGTCCTGCTGATGGGTAGTTGCTACTTACGACAGGCATAGGTACGCTACACACCTAGCGGAGTTTACTGGGAGACAGTTCAAACGAAGTTAATTTGTAGTAGGTTTCTTGCATCCTTAGAGCGTCTTGAACGCCAAAATGCAAGTGGTGGAGGTAGAGCTAGTGGGCTTCTAAGGTTATACGTCATCCAGTCAACCTGCTTCTCCTGGTGTGTGCAGGTTGGCTAGTGGGCTTCTAAGGTTATACGTCATCCTGTGCGATACGTATTAGTATTGCGCTAGCGTCCAGTCATTTTAATAAATGGTGGGGAGCAGAAAACGTATAAATAGTGTCTATACTATCTTATAGACTATACTGGGTAGACGGCTTGAGAATACCG
>Ga0209510_1001729_pt1 | contig 23918 bp, 18 predicted proteins | sample BiotimSIPDNA_FD_185749 | JGI IMG/M metagenome (GOLD analysis project Ga0209510, IMG submission 185749) | Anaerobic biogas reactor microbial communites from Washington, USA - Biogas_R1 time_0 SIP DNA (SPAdes) (version 2) | ecosystem: Engineered > Bioreactor > Anaerobic > Unclassified | place...
CGCTCAAAGCGTTGCTGAAGATGGATGCGTATGTGCATTGCATCATTCCCAGAGGTGGCGAAGGCTTGATCCGGTTTGTGGTCGAAAACTCCAGAATCCCGGTGATCAAGCATTATCAGGGAGTGTGTTCCATCTACGTTGATAAGGATGCGGAAGTCACCAAAGCGGTGGCCATTATCTGCAACGCCAAGTGCCAGCGTCCCGGAGTCTGCAATGCAGCGGAGAATCTATTCATTCATCGAAGTGCGGTTGACATGCACTTGCCAGCTATTGCCAAGCGTCTGGTGGCCGAAAAAGTGGAATTGCGGGTGGATCCTTCCCTAACTGCAACCTTCAAGGACTGGGGAATCCCCTGCAAAGAGGCGACGGATGAGGACTTCTTTACTGAGTTTCTCGGCTTGGTGATCGCGATCAAACCGGTGGATTCCGTTGCGGACGCAATCCAGAAGATCAATCATTATGGTTCCGGGCACAGCGATGCGATCATCACCGAAAACCGGGGGTCTGCAGAGGCTTTCCTCCGTGGGGTGGACTCGGCCACAGTGTATTGGAATGCCAGCACTCGTTTCACGGATGGATTTGAGTTTGGGATGGGCGCGGAAATCGGAATCTCGACGGACCGCCTGCATGCGCGAGGCCCGATGGGATTGCGTGAACTCTGTTCCTACAAGTTCCTCATCTATGGAAAAGGCGAAGTTCGCTGATCCGCTTGTGGCATTTGGTGCATGCCATGTTTCGGGATGATTCCGGCCGATCAATTTGCCCTCGCAACTTGAATCCCGTTGCTATTGGGTATCTTGGATTGATACGGAGATTTCGTGTGCCCTTTTGACGGAGGACCCCATTATCCAGCTGATTCGTTGACAATTTGACGTCTTTTCAACTCATTCCACTTTTATGCCACTCGTTGTATCTCACAGTGAACAGCTTCCGGCTTTCCGCCGGCTTGAGCAGGACAGAGTGCCCATTATCCGGAGGAGCCGTGCCGAGCAGCAGGACATCCGACCGCTCAATGTTGGTCTGCTCAACCTGATGCCGACCGCCGCAAAGGAAGCCACCGAGATTCAGTATTTCCGGCTCCTTGCGAATACGCCGCTGCAGATCAACCCGTATCTTGTGTACTTCGATAAGCACAAGTCTCAATCCAGCGCGGATCATCTCGACAGATTCTACCGCAGGTTTTCGGAAATCAAAGAGATCGGGTTGGACGGGCTCATCATCACTGGTGCGAATCTCGAGCACTATGCCTTTGAGGACGTTCACTATTGGGACGAGTTCAAGGAGCTCATTCTATGGGCCGATGCCCACGTGACATCGACCATATACGGTTGCTGGGCTTCCCACGCCGGTCTATATGTTCACTATGGTGTGGAGCGGGTGACCCTTGGCAACAAGCGTCTTGGCATCTATTCGCATAGGGTTCACCGCGAACATGGATCCATCCTCACCCAGAACATGGACGATGTGGTGGACATTCCCTACTCGAGATGGACGGGGATTCCGTCCGCCACGGTTGCCTCCATTGATGATTTGCAGATTCTGGTGGAAAGTGAAAACGCCGGGATCCATCTGATTTCGAGTCGGGATGGTCGCCGGGTCTTTGTTCAGGGGCATCCCGAGTACGATCGGGACACACTGAAGAAGGAGTATGAGCGGGATATCCAGGCAGGTGTTGAAGTGAACATGCCGGAGAACTATTTCCCGGACAACAACCCCAGCCGCGAGCCCCGCTGCACCTGGATTGCGAATGCCCAGGTGTTCTACACCAACTGGATCAACTACATCTACCAAAACACCAATTACGATCCATTGAAGCCCTTAATGGATGAGGCATAGAAGGTTGCGGGTAATACGTTCGATCAAGTTCTTGTTACCAGAATGTTACCTGAACATTAAGATTTTGAGACTTTCCCGAGCCCTGATTCCATCCACCCGGAAGGCTGTTTTTTTTGGCCGGGAGGGGTGAATGTTTGGTTTTCTCCGAATTTTGAAAAACGTGTGACTAGAAAGAGCGTCCGGTTCGGTTTCCCACTAGATGCGATTCTCTTGGAAGGACCCGCGAACCCTTTGCCTATGTGGCGAATTTGACTAACAGTTGGCGAAACACGCCATACAAGAAAGCTCTATTCAGTTTGACCGTGAATACCTCCTGAACGCCCTAGGAATCGTTTTGATTCGTTGACGTGATACTTCATCCTTCCGGCCAAGTGAACGCAAGGCTTTTAAGGATTGGTGAAGTGTCCGGAAGAGTTGGATCCGTTGGCTTGCGGCTTATCCATCCCAAAACGAAAAGACCGGAAGGGGGTTGAATCCCTCCGGCCCTATGAATCGGGGTCAATATCCTGTCTAAACCTTGGCCCGGATCCGCTTCAATTTTCTTGGAAACATGGTGCCAAAACTGACAAAAGCTCCTGATTCGATACCTTTTGGCGGTTTTGTCAGTCTGTTTCTAGAATTTTGGATGAACCCTGATAACCTCCGAAGGCCTCCCGCCGTTGCTTGTTCGTTCAACCCGGATCCATCCGCAAGCCTCAAGAACGCCCAAGGCTTTGTGAACCTGCTCGGGTGAATCCAATTCCTTCCGGCCCCGTCGAATCAGTTCACGAACCGTTGAACCGTCCTGCAACTCGCCATGAACGATAAGCTCTCCAAGGGCAACGGCTGAAACCCTCTCCGGAATCAGGTTGTTTTGGTAAATCCGGCGGGCATGGCTTTCGAGATACGAACCGAACCGCAAGGCCTTTTGCCATGATTCAAGGCTGATACTCTCGGGATGATTGCCGTCAACGATTTCGCAAAGCATTGCATATGCTGGCAACGTTTTCCGATACTTCGAAAGATGGCTAGCAAATGAGTCCGGAAGCGATTGAATCCGGTTCATAAGGCCAACAATCCACCGATTGAAATCCTCTTGAGCCCCTAGGCTGAAGCCCAAGGCCCGGGGTTTGTTTTCATTGAATTTGGTTCCAACTTGATAACTGCCAGTATCAAAGTTCACGGCCCGGAGTCTTCTGAACGTATTCAAGACAACCTCGAAGGCTTCGGCGTTCGGCTTCCGGTCGATCAATTCAAACGGGCGATTTTCCAAGAATGCTGCGAGCTGCAAGCGTTGCAAAAACCCGTCTTGCTGATTCGTGTCTTGAAGCCAACCCCGAAAGGTGTCCGGCGGGATTGCTCCGAACAATGAGAGACAAACCGCATCGAGACGGTTTTCTCCTTGATGTTTCGTTTCATACCGAAACGGCGATTTTCCCGAGTTGCCCGAAAGGTAAAAGGCTCGAGCTTCGGCGTTATTCGGTTTTTCCAGTGAAGCCAAAAAACCCACTAGCTCGTCGCGGACTTGGAGGATTCCCCGGGGGTTTCCCTCGAGGATTTCGTATAGCTTTTCGAGCGTTATCCCCTGTGTTTTAACTTGTGGTTCAATCGGCTTGGCGGGTGCATCTTCGGCCCTTCCGCATTCGGTTTCCCAAGCTTGAAGCCGTTTGAGGTGATCCGCTCGCAACTCCGATTCAAAGCGGATGAGCGGTTCAAGCCCCTCATCCAAAGCGGGTGATTTCTGGCTTCCGGACCGTCCGATAATACAACCCCAAAAATTCGCAAATTCATGCCAATGATCATCACGCTTGGGCTTGACGGCAAGACCTCGCCCAAGGGTTGCGCCAAGGGCAATAATCAACGGTATCCCAACTCCAGCCGGATCAACTGAAAGACGCTCGCTTGTATCCAAAACGAAGGGCTGAAGTCTCCGGGGTATCATGGTTACGTCGAAGGCCTCCGGCGTCTCTTGGGCGCTTGGAAGCGGTTGCGGGTCTCGCCATTCGGCGGGGGCGTTATTGGCCGGAAGTGAAGTGTCATCCGGGCTTGAATATTCGTCAAAAATGTTGTCTACTAATGGCATCGAATTAGAAATTTGAAGTTGTGTCAGTTGCGGCCCCGGAAGTCTCGTTTCGGGGTTCGCTGTTTATGGAAGGAACAATCTGTTCCGGGAGCGGGTTTTCGGGGTCATCGTCTTGGCCCCATACCCTGACAAGCCAATTGGTGAAATCCTCGCCTTCTTTGTCGCTTGTCCAAACGTCAATTGACCTGGCATAGGGCCGAATCTGCTTGGCCCAACGGCGAGCGGCTTCCCTTCCGGGCGGGTCATTGTCCTGAAAGATCCGAACCGTTTTGCCCTTGAACAGTGGCAAGGCGTCATTGACGATGCTCTGGCTTGCCCCAAGCATTGCAACGGGTGCAACCTCGTCCCAACGGCCCTGAACCCAAGCGGCGAGCGATACGGCGAGCCCGTCGGCCGGACCCTCGCAAACTAGGACAATCGGCCGGGCTTCGGCGTTCGAAATTCCAACGGGCCATGACGCATCGTTTCCGGCCAAGGTTCGCGCCTTCGCTCCGGAAAGAGGCGTTCCGTCAATAGTCCGGAGTTGACATGAACGTTTGCTCGAATCGGTCCATGCCCAACAGCGCTGCCCCTCGTAGGTGACAAAACCCAGAAGGCCCCGCTTTCGGAGCGTGATAATGCCAACGTTCATCGGAAGCTTGCGGGCTCGCTGAAGGGCTTCAACGTCCGAATAACTGCCGAATTGCAACGGCGGGATTGCGGGCTTTCCAATGGGCCTAGAAACGTCTTTATTCTTCCGGTCAAGGGGTTGCATCGGTTGCCCTCCGAACCTTTCCAGAAGCCAACGGGAAGCGGCCGGAAGGTCGATGTTCAGCGCCTTGCAAACAAGGTCCAGCTTGTCGCCTTGCTCATTTGTAGCGTGATCTTTCCAACGGTCATTCCATACGGAAAAAGACGCTTCAGCCTCATCACGAAAAGGGCTCTTCATGGATTTCTTCGGCAAACCCGGAAGACCCAAAGCCTGCCAAACGTCTTCGATGCCCACCCGGCCAAGCGTTTCTTCAAGCGGGCTCATTAGTGAACCCCTCCGGATTGAAGCTCATCCCGTTGGACATCGGCAACGGCCCGCAAATAGGCCAAAAGCGTTGGCAGGTTCAGAACAAGCTTGCCCCGACGCGCCCCGGATTGGCTGATTCTGATGACTTGGACAAGGCCCCCGGATTGCCCCGGCAAGGTCAGAAGATAACCTCTCTTGAGACCCGAGAACGGGCAACGGCCTGAAGGTGACGGCAATTCGCAAAACGGTTGGATTCCGGATTGCTGAAGCGATGCAAGGTGCTCTTTGAAGCGCTGTTTTAACTCTGGGTTAGTGACATGATTATTACTCATGCCATAGCGAAAAAAAGCCCATAAGTTCCCCCGATATGCTCGAAGCAATTCAGGGGTCAAAATGGATCACTCTTTGCGTCTTGGCCGGAAGGGTTCGGTTACGTCTTGCCCCGCCTTGAATTGACCCGTTTTCAGAAGGTCATCCATTCGGGTTCGATGTTTGGAAACCGCCTTCGATGCTTCCCTGACTTGGGCGGGTGTTCCATCCGGATTCATGGAAAAACGGTGTTCCCAACTGGCGAGCCCTTGGACCTCGAGACATTGTTGGATCAAAACGTTTTCCCTCCGGCCGAATGCTGATTCCAAGCGCCTCACGATTAGGGCCTGAATTGTCACTTTTTCCGTTGGGTCTTGGCCGGGCTTGCCGTCAATGAAACGCTCCGGCGGGATTGCCTTTGCAACCTCATCCAACGCGCCTAGAAAGTCGCCCCGCTTGGCGTTGTGTGGAATACTTACAAGCAACGTCTCGGGGTGTTCTACGGCCCAAGGGATTGCTGATTTCAAGCCCGAATCCTGACTCGCCAAAAACTCGCCAAACGGCATCCAGCTTCCGGCCGTGATGCGTTCAATCCAATCGTGAATCAGCCTCAATCGAAAATGCGGATCCCCTCCGGGTTTGGTTTGGAAATCTGAAACGGCAACGGCGTCCAACAGTTGCCCAAGCTGGACAAATCCCCCTTGAATGGATTCAGGGGTGCAAATCGGAGGTTGGATCCGGAAAGAATGCCAATCCCGTTTCTGTTCATCCCTGAGAAGCGCCCAAGGTGCAAAGTTCTCTGTGTCTTGCGGATGCTTCCAACCTGTGAAAAGGCAATCGACACCCCGAGAAACTTTGAGGTCAAAACGTTCGGATTCCGTCAACCCCCGAAGCTCTTTTCGGTCCACGTTCGCGCTGTTTGCCTTGGCGCAAAGCTTCGCCCCGATGAGCCCCTCAAGCGGGCAACATTCGACTGCCAAGCGCCTTCGGGTTGCGGAGACTTTGTAACGGGTGCATTGCTCAAGCTCCCGGCGAGTTCGGGAAAGCTCGTATTCAATCGCGTTGCCCCGTTGCGTTGGGTCTTCGATGTCCAGAAGGAAAGAAAGATTCACCTCATGCCAGAACGGCCAAAGTTTGACCCATCCGGAAGGGTTCGGGATGTCCTCGAGATTGCCAAGGGCTTTTGTCACTTTTGGCGGTTCGTTTTCGGAATTCTTCCGCGTCTGGACACGGCCAAGCGTTTGAATCTGCGAGTATTGCTTGATCCATTCGAAATCCTCCGGAAGGATCGAACCGTCCCCTTTGTGGTAACCTTTGCGCTTTGGCCCGTCCTCGCTCATGGCTAGGCCTCTTTCCGTGCACGCTCAAGGGCTTCGACTCCCCTGCGCATCTGTGCTTGCTTTGCATGTGAGTAGCGGTCAAGCATTGCCCTGCTCGCGTGTCCCGAGAATCCTGCCCGTGTTGCGTCCGATACATCGGCCTCTTGAAGTTGCGTCAATGCTGCGTGCCGCAAGCTGTGAAACGATTTTGAGTAAAGGCGCCTCCCTCCCTTTGTGATTTCGGTATCAAACTGAACACCGGCCGGAATCATGACGGTCGCGGTGAAAATATCCGGCAGGTTCTTCAACTTTGGTTGAAGGGACGGAAAGATGAACCCGCTGGCGTCATCCCCGGCGTTGTCCATAAGCCAATCGTGAAGCTCACCGGGAATCGGCAACGGAATTGTCTTCTTGCTTTTGGACGTCTTCCCCGGTCGAACACGAATGACGCGGTTTTGAAGGTCGACTTGATTCCACCGAAGGCGAACGAGGTCAGAAAGGCGTTGGCTCGTGTAGTACGCGCAAAGAATCAGGCCATGCCACTCCGTTCCCTTTGTGAAGGCCAACATCTGATTGACCTCTTGGACCGTGAACGGCTCTTTTTCACATGCAACGGTATCGAGTTTGATGCCAAGCGCCTTCCGGTCAAAAGGGTTCGTTGCAATAACGCCCGCGCTCGCCAGTGGGGCAAACGGGCCGCTCAATAGCGTTATCAGATTTTTGATTGTCGAATCACTCTGACCCGCATCCTTAAGGTGAAGAGCAAACCGCGTGGCGTCCTTTTGTGTGAGCGTTCCAACGGGCTTCGAGATCCGTTCCCCGAGAAATTCGGTCAAATGCTTTATTGCCCGTCCGTAAACAAGAAGTGTGCTTTCCGTCTTTCCGGCCCGGCGTGAATCCGTGATCCAATCGGCAAGAAGGCGCTCAATCGTCAGGCTTGCGTCCGGGAAAAGCTGCATAATCAAATCATCCGTTGCCCGGCGAGCTTGTCCCGCTGTTTCAAACCCTGCTTTGCCATTGGTCATCCGTTGCCACGCAAGGGCAATCTGCTTGGCTTCTGCTTGGCTTCCCGATGCGACTGGAACGCCAGTGCTTCGGCAATACTGCTTACCGTCCGGACCTCGCCATTTCGCATAAAAGCTCAGTCCTTTGGGGCGGGTGAAGATTGACGGTTCCGTGATTCCAAACGTCCTGCTCATGCAAGAAACATGTTACCAGAATGTAACCAAGTCAACCAAAATCAAAGAAATTATTAAGATCATCAATTCCGGTATTCCTTGATATTCAACACTTTTACAAGTGCAAAAGCCGTATAAATAGGGGCAAATTAGATCAACTACATCTACCAAAACACCAATTACGATCCATTGAAGCCTTTGATGGATTCCGATCGGGATTAGGCCCGATGGAATCCGCTGGAGTTGGTTGAATCGGGCTGGCGGGCAGGCTCCCTCGGGAGGAAGACTCCATGAGATCAATGGCCAGACACGGAATCCGGAACAGAAGTCCAGCGATCCTGATTCATGAAAAGGTATGCTGCGGGGATGACATCACTGGGCATCCACATTCATGACAAACGGAATTTCAAAAAGGTGAGCCTTTCCGTCTGGTGGCGGGGGAACAGATTTGAACGCGTTCATGGCGTTAATGACCGATTGGTCAAATGCGGCATTCGAGGATCGTGTGGTGAAACGCACATTTGAGACGATGCCGGATGCGGACACCTGAAACTCAACCTTCCCTACCCATCGCCCAAGCGGCATGTTGACCGGTTGACTCCAAAGCACGTTGAGCCGGCTCCGGATGTCATTAATATAACGCTGAAGTGCGGTCGATGATCCTGGGGTTGGCGATCCAGAGACCTCGGAGATGACTTCGCGTGAAAGCGCGTTGAGCTCGGCTTTGAGACTTTGCAGATTCGGGTCCGTTTTCACCGGTCTCGGTTGCGTTTTTGGCTGCTGTTTTGGCGGGGTCTTGGGTAGAGGTTTATCTTTGATGAACTCGGAATAGGACACCTTTTCGGGTTTTGGCTCCGGTTTGGTTTCGGCCTTTGGCTGCGGCTTCGGTTGTGGTTTAGGCGGAGTGGGTTTTGGCTCGGGCTCCGGTTCCGCAGGCTTGGGTTTTTCCACAGGTGGGGTCTCCTGCGCCACCGGCGGAGGAGGGACCGGAGTGGGCTGGGTGGCGGGAGCCGGGTCCAGGATGGGCGATGGAGTCGGACTCGGTGGCAAGGGTGCGTCGACCAAGGTGAACACATGCACCTTTTCAGGCTCTTTCTTTGTGCAACTTGAGATTACCGCAAAGCCACCCAACAGCACAAACAAGCATATGTGCACAAATACAGAGAAAATGAAGGCCTTCGATAACTGTATCCGCTCTCCCATGGTACTATTCAACGCGGGTATCCAGGCTGATCTTAACCAAATTCCGCTTTTTTATCAGATCAACCACCGTTATCACTTGTTGGTAAGGGATGCTTGCATCGCCCCGGATGTTGATTACCGGGGGATCGGGATCCTCGGCCAGTCGATCGAGGTAACCTTCGAGCGTTACCTTATCCACGGGTTGGGATCCCCAGAAGTATTCTCCTTTTGCGTTGATGGAGAGTGTCTGGAAATGCGTGTCTTCACGGGTCTCCTGGGATTTCTGAGACTCTTGAGGCAGATCGAGCGGGATCGTCTGCTCCAGAAGCGGAGTGGCGATCATGAAGATGATGAGCAGAGCAAAGGCGAGGTCGATCAAGGGGGTCATGTTGATCGAGTCGGCCGTCTGAAGCGTCCGACGGCCGGGTGACATAAACTTGGAGCGGTGGTTCATCGGGAGGGTGGAGCGTCTTGTCGGCTGAGCTCGGTTTCGATCATTTCAGAAAGCTGACTCGCAAAGTTTTCGAGCTGGATTCCCATAACTTTGATTTTGCTGATGAGTGCGTTGTATCCGATGACTGAAGGGATAGCCACCAACAATGCACATACCGTGGTGAGCAGCGCTCCGGAAACACCCGGAGCAAGGGTTTGGATGCTGGCTCCACCTCCGGCAGATACGCTCAAAAACGACTCCATCACCCCCCAGACGGTTCCGAGCAGTCCGAGAAAGGGAGCGGCGGTGACAATCGATGCCAAGGTTACCATCGCCCATTCATAGAAAAGGGTGGTTTCGGAAATGGATCGGGTCATCGCGTTTTCAACTGCACGCAGACAGCGTTCGCGGGCTACGGTGCTGGATGGATGTCCGAACTCATGGATTTCGCGCTTGTAGGCGGTCAGTGCTTCAACTGCGATGTCAGCAAAGCTGTGATCATTCTGTTCATGTGCGTGAACGGGAAGTGCCAGTAGATCCCCACTATCCATGATCTCACGGAACCTGAGCTCGGAGTTTCGTTGGATCCTGCGAAGCATCGTCATCTTGAAAGACATAATCGTCCATGCAATGATGGAGGACAGCGCCAGCAGGATCACAATGATCTGACCAGCAAGATTGGATATTTGGAAATAGGTCATCGTATGGAATCGATCGCGTTGTCGTGAGTGCGATAATGGCAATGGCAGCAGATGGGATTCGAGTCGCAGGTTATCGGGTGCAATCCTTCAGGTGGTATTATTCATCCTCCCGGCATATGAGCTCCGAGGAAGTGGACACCGGATATTTCGCAGCGACAATAGGCGACTGGCAATCATGTTTGCGAAGGTTTTCGGTTTTGACAAGATCAGGTTTATGAATTGAGCTTCAGGTTCGTCCCCTTGATTCCAATGAACGACTTCCGAGAGAAAACACTTCAGGAACTTGCCGCCAAGAGCGGAGCGGTTTCGTCGCGTTTTGCTCTGGTGGGGTTCGACGGCTTTGTGGATCGGATTGTCCACCCGATCGATGAGCGGCAGGGGCCGGGCGATCGTTTTCGCCGGATTGACACGATGGCAGCATTTGCGAGGCGTGTCGAAGCGGCCTCAGGTCACAGCACGAACATCGAGATTCACACCCTTGTCGAGAAGATCGGTGGAAACGGCCCAATCATGGCGAATGCCCTCCTCCGCGCTGGAATGGATGTGCATTACATCGGAGCACTTGGGCGGCCGACCGTTCATCCCGTCTTCGAGTCATTTGCGGCCGGTACCAATGCGATTTCGGTGGGCAACCCGGGGGTGACGCATGCATTGGAGTTTCAGGACGGTAAGGTGATGCTGGGGGCGATGGAGTCATTCGACGAAATCGACTTCGCACGGATTCTCAGGGAGGGCGGCGAAGGGCTTGTCACGGATCTCATCTCCCGGGCCGATATGCTGGCCTTCGTGAACTGGACCATGATGCCGCACATGACCGGGATCCTCCATGGGATCCTCGATCGTATTCTTCCGAATCTGGGACCCCGTGATCGCCGCAGCTTTTTTGGGGATCTGAGTGATCCAGAAAAGCGTTCGGATGGCGATTTGCTGACGGTTCTACGCATGCTGAGGCGCTTTGCCCTACATGGACGAATGGTGCTCGGACTGAACCTGAAGGAGGCTTTGCGCATCGACAGGGTGATGGGAAATGCCCCTGGTTCGACGGATCCGGCCGGATTGCGCCTGATGGCATCGCGACTCCGCAAGCAGTTGGATATCCACCAGGTGGTCATTCACCCGACAGATGGAGCGGCCTGTGCGACCAAGACCGGGGATTTCTACACTCCCGGGCCTTTTGTCAGGGTTCCACGCATCACGACTGGAGCTGGTGACCATTTCAATGCTGGTTACATGCTGGGCGAGACCCTTGAATTGAGTCCGGAGTCCTGTCTGGTTCTCGCCGTGGCATTTTCCGGGTGGTATGTCAGTAAGGGAACAAGTCCTTCCCTTCTGGACGTCGAAAGCTTTATACGTCAGTGGCAAGCAGACGCCCCACGATTTGAATAACCTGCAACTTTTTTTCACATGGCACAACAAGAAGAAGAAACCCAACGCGGCCTGCTGATCTCTTTTGAGGGTTCTGAAGGAAGTGGAAAGACCACTCAAATCGCCCGCCTTACTGAGCACCTAGAGAACCTCGGACATGATGTGATCGTGACCCGTGAGCCCGGTGGAACCGCCATCGGAGAAGAGGTGCGGCATCTGCTTAAGCATGGTTTGTCGAGCGACGGGATGTTTCCCGAGACCGAGCTCCTGCTTTTCGCGGCGAGCCGGGCCCAACTTGTGAGGGAGGTTATTCTTCCGGGATTGGAATCGGGCAAGATCATCCTGTGCGACCGCTACCTTGACTCAACTACGGTGTACCAGGGAGTAGCCCGGCAGATCGCGACGGATCCGGTGACCTACATCAATGATTTTGCGGTCGGAAACCTCATGCCTGACCTCACCATCGTGCTCGACATTCCGGCAGAGGTCGGAATGAACCGCATCAAACACCGCGCGACCGGTATTCCGGACCGGATGGAGAAGGAGAACATCGAGTTTTATCAGGCCGTGCGGGAAGGATATCTCTTTCTGGTCCGTTCGCTTCCTCAACGATTCTCTGTGTTTGACGGAACCAAGGCCAAGGATCAGCTCCAGAAAGAGATCTGGGAAGAGATTTCCCGCAGGTTCTTCGATGAGGACTGAAAACGCTGATGCGAGGTCGGTGATCCACGAAGCGATCGCCGCAAACCGTCTGACGCATGCATTGCTGCTCAAAGGCCGCAACATCGAAGCCTTGGTTGCGATGGCTCACGAAGTCGCTGGACGCATCCTGGGGACAAGTGCGGACAAAGTTGAGGGGCATGCGGACTTTTTCCTGCTTCGCCCTACGAACAAGATGCGGCAGATCAATGTGGTGAACACACGTGAGTTGATCCGGCTGATCCAGCATTCTCCCAGTCAGGGTTCCCGCAAGGTCGCGTTTGTTATGGAAGTCGACCGGATGAACCGTGAGGCTGCCAACGCCTTTCTCAAAACATTGGAGGAGCCCCCGGAAGACACCACCATTATTCTGGCAACCGTGCGTCCACATGCGGTCCTGGAGACGATCCTGAGTCGCTGTCTTGGATTCTGGTTCTCAGAACAGGAGAAGCCATTGGATGATCTGTCATGGAAGCAATGGCTTGTGGAGTTCGCGGATTGGCTTCTGTTGACATCTGAGCCGATTTCCGAAAAGAGGGGAAGCACCCTTAGAATCATGCGACTCTACGGTTTGATCGAGGGTTTTGAGCGGTGCCAGGATGCGATTCACGCGGCCCGATGGGAAACAGAGTCGGCACGCCTGCGCGAGGGTGTGAGTGACGAGGAAAAGGATGCGCTCGAGGTGGGGGTTACGAAATCGGTTCGTGACCGTATGCTGGGCGAGATGGAGCTGTGCCTGCGTGATTTCGCTATGGGCCGTATCAACAGTGCCCCGGACGGGGCGGATGATTCATTGGACGTGGCATCCAGACTGGCTCAATGTGTATCGGGTCTGGAGAGGCTCCGGGGTTTGCTTGAGTTAAATCTGAGTAGTTCCAGGATGCTGGAGGCATTTCTTCTGAATGTATTGCGGGTCTGGTCAGCCAGAAGCTGAGTCCCGACGGATTTTTCGCCATTCCCCTTGTGGTTTTTGGAAATGGGGTTACAGGGTTTGCTCAAGCCTGCGGTAAAGGAAATTGGAATCATGGAATCTTTGTTTGGAGAATCAACTCTGGAGGTATGGAAATGGGTGACCATTTTCGCTTTTGCTGTTTCCTTTGTCATCTGGCTGAGCGGACTGAGAAAAGGATGGATCCCATCCAAAGGCCATGTTTCGGGGTGGGATGTTCCTTGGATGCGTTTCCTTTTACTTCTGTGGCTGGTGTTGACTTTGTCGGTCATACTCCCCGTCACGATTTTTGGTCTTTCTGGAAGAATGAATGGGGATGAATCCAGTGATGCGGTGCGGCTGTGGAAGTCGTTTTCCCTAACCATCGGAATGCAGGTGGTGATGATCGCAGGGTTGGTGGGTGCCGGGGTTTTTGCGGGTGAATGGTTTCCGGCGGTTCTGAGCGGGATGCAGGGGAAGGAGCGCCCTGCACGATGGATCCGCACAACCATACTGCGTTTTTTGCAGTTTTTGCCTTTGGTGTGGCTTGCGTCCATGTTGGTTGAACTCGCCTATAACTGGCTGGGTATCCCAGTCGAGCTGCAGGAATCGGTCACCATGATGATGCGGATTGATGACCCGCTGCTCTGGGCGGTGACCGCTTGCAGCGCGGTGGTGCTTGCTCCGCTCGCTGAAGAACCCATCTGCAGGGGTGTTGTCTATCGATTCCTGAAGTTCCGGTTCAGACCGGAGCTTGCTGTGGTAATGAGTGCCGCGTTTTTTTCTATCATTCACTTTGACACCACGGTTCTTTTCCCGCTCTTTATTTTGGGGATGGCACTTGCCCTTGTCTATGAGGAAACGGGAGACATCAGGGCCCCGATTCTTTTCCATGCGATGTTCAACCTGCAAACAATGGGGTTGATTTTACTGGATCGATTCGTTTTGAATGCGGGATCGAGTCTATTACCTTGAAAGCGTCCCGAACCTCCACAGTGGCTGATTTCGAGAATGCCTTTCGAAGAATGCGTCGGATAATGAATTGACGATAACCAAGTTCTCAGTTTTAAGGAATGTTATGATCAAGCTTTTTCGGAGTCTGGCGATTGTCATGTGTCTTTGGATGCTGGTTGGTTGTGGAGAAAGCACGACCAAGGGACCCAAGCCTGAAGATACGGTGCTTGTGAACACTTCCGAAGTCAGGCCTGATTGGATCGAAGAGTTGAGTCTGGACGAGCAGTCCAGCGTGGTGGTTGCCCTTTCCGAAGAGGATCTTGAACTGAGGCCCTCCATTCTGAATGTGGATCCCGCCATCTGGGGCGACGATCCGAATGCTCCGAAGGCAAAGGTCTATTTCGACCTCGACAAGTGGTCCATTCGCCCGATCGACCATACGATTGTGGATGGAGCGGCTCAGACCTTGCTTCAGAATCCAGAAATGCGCGTGCTCTTGACCGGTTATTGCGATTGGAGAGGCACGACGGACTACAACCTTGCTTTGGGCGAACGCCGTGCCAATAGCGTCAGGGATTATCTGGTTCAGATGGGCGTTTCCGCAGCCCGTATCGACATCCTTTCCAGAGGGGACATGGATGCGGTGTTGGAAGCCACTCCAGCCCAGATGGCGCTCGATCGCCGGGTGGAGCTTATCATCATTCAGTGATGGTTGGTTTTCGCCGGATCTATTGAGTTGCTAAGGGCCACTGGATCATTTTTCCACGGGTCATCGTCCTCGGGAATCGGAAGTTGCAGCGCATTCGGGTGGAAGAAAATGCGGCGCAAGGCTTGGTTGATAAATGCCCGTGACCTCGTATGGCGCGCTGAAAACAGCTTGCAAAGCTAGCAGCACATTCCCATACACGCATGTCGAAAAACACGCCCGGATCGACTCTGTTTCGGCATACCTGAACGGATGATACTACATTGAGTGGGTCCACACCGATGAGCGGGAGAATTCGGGCATTTTTTGGTTATACTGAAGGAGATTAGCATCGATGAACGATAAAATCAGAATCGGAATCGCCGGATACGGCAATCTTGGGCGCGGGGTTGAAATGGCGTTGAAGCGCAATCCCGACATGGAATTGGTCGGCGTCTTTACCCGGAGGGATCCTTCCTCGGTGAATCTGTTGGATGCCAATGTTCCGGTTCACGCGATGGATGAAATCGCTGCGTTCAAGGACGCAATCGATGTGCTCATCCTCTGTGGAGGCTCCAAGGATGACCTGCCCGTTCAGGGGCCCGCAATGGCGAAGCTGTTCAACACGATCGACAGTTTTGATACTCATGCCAAGATACCCGGGTATTTCGAGGCGGTCGATCAGTCGGCCAAAGGGAGCAAACGGACCGCGATCATATCGGTTGGCTGGGATCCGGGAATGTTCTCGCTGAACCGTCTCTATGGTGAAGCCGCTTTGCCCGAGGGCGAGACCTATACCTTTTGGGGAAAAGGAGTCAGTCAGGGGCATTCGGACGCCTTGCGCCGGGTTCCCGGTGTGGTAGGTGCCGTTCAATACACGATCCCATCGGAAAAGGCCATGGATCTGGTGCGCAGCGGTTCCAATCCCACGTTGACCACACGTGAGAAACATACCCGCGAGTGCTACGTTGTGTTGGCGGAAGGGGCGGATCCGAAGGCCGTCGAGCACGCAATTGTGACGATGCCGGACTACTTCTCGGATTACGATACCACGGTTCATTTCATCTCCGCTGAGAAACTGAAACGGGATCACTCCGGGATTCCTCATGGCGGATTTGTCATCCGCAGTGGCCAGACTTCGAAGGATTGCCGGCAGGTCATCGAATATGGACTCAAGCTCGACAGCAACCCAGGCTTCACCTCGAGTGTGCTGGTGGCGTATGCGCGTGCGGCCTACCGGATGAACCGTGCCGGGCAAACCGGCGCGTTTACCGTATTTGATGTGGCACCCGCTCTCCTCTCTCCCAAGAGCCCGGAGCAGTTGCGCAAGGAGTTACTCTAGTCAATTCTCCGAATGAGGGATCCCATGCTTTTGCAGATCCCGCAGATTGATTTTGGGTTCGCGGAATTGCTATATGACAGGCAACTCCCGTTCAATCCTTCACCGCGAGCATGGAGCAGAAGTTGAAGCATTGGAACCAGGGCATGACGCGGCTGAAGCCCGCGTTCAACAGCCGGGTCCGGTGTTCTTCCATTGTTTCGGGGATGAGGGTGTTTTCCAGCGCCGTGCGTTTTTGACTGATTTCCAGATCGCTGTAGCCATTTGCTTTCTTGAAGGCATGGTGCATTACGATCATGTCCTCATGCTGGCGTGGATCAGCAAAAGCGATTTTCTCGGATAACACGAGTGCGCCTCCGGAAACCAGCGCATCGGCGATTTTGCGGATCAGGATGTGCCGGTCATCGCGGGGCACAAACTGGAGGGTGAAGTTGAGGATGGCCATGGAGGCATCCTGCAGCGGGAAATCCCGGATGTCGCCCTGGTGGAAGGAAAGGGGGCGCCTTGGTGGATGTTCGTTGAGGAGATCACGGGCGCGTTCGAGCATGGCAGCGCTGGTATCCACGCCGACGACTTGGAACGGGGTATCTCCTTCTGCTCCGGCGGCGGCAAATGAAGCAGCACCCAACGAACATCCGAGGTCGTAGACATAGGTATCCGGGCGGGCAAAGCGTGCGGCGAGAATACCGATCAGGGAAAGTGTGGTTGCATAGCCCGGAACCGAACGCCCGATCATGTCAGGGAACACCGCGGCGACGGAGGCGTCAAAGGCAAATGGGGGCACTGTATCTCTTGGCCGTGCGTAGATGGTGTCGGTTATGGGATCTTCCATGATGGTGCAATCGGTGCGTAATGGGATGGGTTCATCCTGCTGAATAAAGGTGCGGGATCAAGCCTTCGGAACATGGGATCCCAATTGTTTGGACTTCCTGATCGGAAGCTGAACACGAACAAACGGGGGAGTTTCCGTTTTTTGGTATTTGGATGAAGGTTAGGGTTGAGCTTTGGCAGATTTGTTTCGAGTATGACATTGCCCTGACTCCGGATCGCGCTTCCCTTGTGCCCGGATGCAGGGGAATTCGAGACACCATCCACACCGCTTATGCCTAAAAGAGCAGACATCAATAAGATCCTGATTATCGGATCAGGTCCCATTGTGATTGGCCAAGCCTGCGAGTTCGACTACTCCGGCACCCAAGCATGCAAAGCCTTGCGTTCACTCGGATACAAGATCGTGCTGGTGAATTCCAATCCGGCCACGATCATGACCGATCCCGAGATGGCGGACCAGACCTATGTGGAGCCTCTGAATGAGTATGCGCTCACCGAAATCATCAAGAAGGAGCGGCCTGATGCCCTTCTTCCCAATCTTGGTGGACAGACTGGATTGAACCTTTCATCGGCGTTGGCCAAGAGCGGGGTTTTGGACCAGTATGGAGTCAAAGTGATCGGGGTCTCGATCGACGCGATTGAGCGTGGCGAAGACCGTACGATATTCAAGGAAACGATGCTTTCACTGGGGATTGATATGCCCCGCAGCAAAGCGGTGAATACGCTCATCGACGCTGAGAAGGTGGCGGGCGAACTCGGGTTTCCTGTCGTGATCCGTCCGGCCTACACGATGGGTGGCACCGGCGGTGGACTGGTCTACAATGTCGAGGAATTTCGCACGGTTGCTTCGCGTGGGCTGAGTGCCAGCCCTGTGCACCAGATTCTGGTAGAGGAATCAGTTCTCGGATGGGAGGAGCTTGAGCTCGAGGTGGTGCGGGATGCAAAGAACCAGATGATCACGGTCTGTTTCATCGAGAACGTGGATGCCATCGGCGTGCATACGGGAGATTCCTTCTGTACGGCACCGATGCTGACGATTTCGCAGGAGCTTCAGGAACGCCTTCAGAAATACGCTTACTCGATCGTGGAATCGATTGGTGTGATTGGTGGAACCAATGTTCAGTTTGCCTACGATCCATCTACGGGTCGTGTGGTGGTGATCGAGATCAACCCGCGTACTTCCCGTTCTTCAGCTCTGGCATCGAAAGCCACCGGATTCCCGATCGCATGGGTATCTTCCCTTTTGGCTTGCGGGCTTACTTTGGATGAAATCCCTTACTGGCGGGACGGATCCCTCGAGAAATACACTCCGAGCGGCGACTACGTGGTTGTGAAGTTTTCGAAGTGGGCCTTCGAGAAATTTGATGGCCTAGAGGACAAGCTGGGAACCCAGATGAAGGCGGTCGGCGAGGTCATGAGCATTGGCAAAACCTATAAAGAGGCTTTGCACAAGGCGATCCGGTCGTTGGAGTCGGGCCGTTACGGACTTGGATTCGCAAAGGATTTTGCCAAGTTGAGTCTGGATACGATTCTCTACCGTTTGCGTGAGCCTTCCAGCGAACGTCAATTCCTGTTGTATGAAGCGTTGCGTAAGGGTGCAAGCGTGGAGGATCTGAGCCGCCGGACCTACATTAAGACCTGGTTCCTTGAGCAAATGAAGGAATTGGTCGATCTCGAGCAGCAACTGCTCGTGTGCCAGTGGCAGGATTTGCCCGATGCCCTGCTGGTTCAGGCCAAGAAGGATGGATTTGCGGATCGCTATCTCGCCAAGCTCTTTAAGGTATCGGAAACTCAGGTGCGGGAGCGGCGTGAGGCACTGGGGGTTGTGGAGACCTGGGAAGCCGTTCCGGTCAGCGGCGTGGAGAACGCTGCTTACTATTATTCGACCTATTCCGGTAAGGACGAGGTTCCCTTGAGCACGCGCCGCAAGGTGATGGTGTTGGGCGGTGGCCCGAACCGGATCGGACAGGGCATCGAGTTCGACTATTGTTGTGTGCATGCCGCCATGGCCATACGTGCTGCCGGCTATGAATCCATCATGGTCAACTGCAACCCGGAAACGGTTTCCACCGACTTTGACACCGCGGATCGCCTTTACTTCGAACCCCTGACTGTCGAAGACGTTCTCGCAATCTATCGCAAGGAGAAGCCGGAGGGGGTGATTGTGCAGTTCGGAGGGCAGACTCCCCTGAACATCGCCAATGAGCTGCAGGCAAACGGCGTGAAGATTCTGGGAACCAGTCCGGAAGCTATCGATCTCGCTGAAGACCGTGACCGCTTCCGCAAGATCATGGAGGAACTCGGAATTCCGCAGCCGGAATCCGGTATGGCCAGCACCGAGGAACAGGCGCTGGAAATCGCATCCAGGATCGGGTATCCTCTCATGGTCCGTCCTTCCTATGTGTTGGGTGGTCGTGGAATGCGGATCGTGTTGGATGAGCAAATGCTCCGGCAATACGTTGATGCGGCGGTCGAGATCTCTCCGGATCGTCCGCTCTTGATCGACAAGTTCCTTGATCATGCGATCGAGGCGGAGGCGGATGCCATCGCCGATGGAACCACGGCTTTTGTTCCGGCGGTCATGCAGCACATTGAGTATGCCGGAATTCATTCGGGAGACTCGGCCTGCGTGATCCCCCCGGTTGTGCTGCCGAAGGAGCATGTGGATACGATTATCGAATACACCAAGAAGATTGCGGAGGCGTTCAAGGTTTGTGGCTTGATGAATATCCAGTACGCGATTTGTGGGGGCAAGGTATACATCCTCGAAGCCAATCCCCGTGCGTCCCGTACGGTTCCGTTGGTTTCGAAGGTGTGCAATACTTCCATGGCCCGCATCGCGACCGAGATCGTTTTGGGCAAGCGCCTCGAACAGTGCGGTCTCAAGCGCAAAAACATTCCCTACTTCGGAGTGAAGGAAGCGGTGTTTCCATTCAGCATGTATCCTGAGGTGGATCCGGTGCTCGGACCCGAGATGCGATCCACCGGTGAAGTGCTGGGGCTTGCAGACACCGCCGGTATGGCTTTCTTCAAATCACAGGAGGCCGCCAAGCAGCCCTTGCCGCTCGAAGGCACGGTTCTGGTCACGGTATCGAACCGCGATAAGGAGGATATCCTCGATGCAGTGCGCGGATTCCGGGATCTTGGTTTCAAGATCCGGGCGACCGGTGGCACCACCCGATTCCTCAAGGAAAATGGAGTCGAAGCAGAGTCCATTCTCAAGGTGCATCAGGGCCGGCCGAATATCGTGGATGCGATCATGAACGGAGAAATTCAGCTCGTGATCAACACCCCTGCCGGAAAGAAGAGCGAGTACGACGATTCATACATCCGCAAAGCTGCGATCCGCTACGGGGTTTCCTACATCACGACCACAGCCGCAGCCACAGCCGCGGTGGAGGGTATCCGGCAGCGTCGCAACGGGGCTTACACCGTCAAATCGCTGCAGGACTACCACCGCGACATCGATTGATCGTCCGGATACTTTAGGTGAGCGTGCATTTTGCGTCTCCGCCCGGAATCGGACGGAGATGCGGATGTGCGCGGTTGAAATCAACGGTTCCTTGTTCTAAGATGCCCGATAGAAGATATGAAAATTGCCCGTGTATTGAGTGAAAATCGGCGACTCTACGCTGCAAGTCAGGATGGCAAACGGTTCTTCGAAATCAGAGGGAGCCTCCTCCACTCCTGGGAAGTGAGTGATACAGAGGTTTTTCCGGAGCGGCTGCTGGCTCCGGTTGATCCGGTTCAGATTCTGGCAGTCGGAGTGAACTACCGTGCGCATGCCGAAGAGATGGGAAGTGCGTTTCCTGAGTATCCGGTTATATTCATGAAGGGAGTGGGTTCCTTGCTCGATCCGGATCAGGCCATCCGTATACCGGAGTATCTCGGCAGCGATCAGGTGGACTATGAAGTTGAGTTGGCGGTTCTCATCGGCCGGACTTGCAAGAATGTGACTGAGGATCAGGCACTTGATTATGTGTTGGGTTACACGGTTGCGAATGATGTGACGGCCAGAGACTGGCAGAAAAGGTGGGGTGGAGGTCAATGGTGCAGGGCCAAGTCTTTCGATACGTTTTGCCCGGTCGGACCATGGCTTGTGACACCGGATGAAATCCCGGATCCGAACGCGCTCAACTTGTGCAGCCGCGTAAATGGCGAGGTCCGTCAGAATAGTTCGACAGCCGACATGATATTCAAGGTGTCGCGGTTGATATCGTTCCTGAGTGGCAGCACGACGCTTCCCGCCGGAACCCTTATCCTCACGGGAACGCCTCCCGGGGTGGGCATGGCGATGAATCCTCCACGTTATCTGGTTCCCGGGGACCGGGTGGAGGTCGAAATTTCAGGAATCGGAGTGTTGGCCAACCCGGTTGAATGGGAAAGCACGACCAGTTGAAGCTGATGAGCGTGAGCATGAGTGCACACTCTCGTTTGTGTTGAGGCAGGGCTTCGTTGAACTGGTGCCCAGCAGCCTACCCATACACATTTCTTGTGTTCCTGGATATAGTTTTGTAAGTATCATAACCATCGCATTGAACCACGCCCCGCTGCCCTTTGAGAGGGCCGAGAGTTTATCATGCCTGCGATAGTTTCCAGATGAACACGACATTGCCTTGGGGAATGCCCCTTACCCACATCCAGTCCTGTTGGGTTTTGCTATTCTTGTGATCCGGATCGGCGTCTCCTCCAGTTGGAGGTATCCGCCGTTGAGAAGGTTGCTTTCCATGAGCCGGTGGATCCTACCGAGGTAAAAGGACGCCTATTCGACCCAATCGGACATGCTTTGGCGGGGCAGTTGAGCTCTCCAGCGTTGTGAGCACTACTCGATCCGGTAGAGGGGCTGATGCTCAAGGTATTTGCAGACCAGAATCCATGGCGACGGCGACTCAAACAAATCAAAAACGTTTGCACATTAAGCCCGTGCCGGACGCAAAACTCCAGTTGCGTCATCCCGTTGCTGTTAACTCTGGTGAATCGAGCAGTGATTCAATGATTTCCCATTTCCCCAAAATGGCATACTTGCATAGATCCCATATCGGCCAATCATGCCGCAAAGAGGTTTTTTCCAACACAATCCTGTATTACCCCTTTTTTCTACGACAGAGCGCTATTTGGGATAGATCCAAAGCTCGTATCCCCCCAAATTATCTCCTTTTGTGGACTTCAGGTTAGGATGGACTTCATTGTGGAGTTCTAGAATGCCGTTCTTGCTCTCGCCATAGCATAATCACCCAATTTCTAAAGGAGAACAATTGGTGTTTGTTGATAACGACACGACATGCCGTCATGCAGGACTGCTACTTGGCTACTTCGGAGAAGCGCTTTTCCCTGATCACAGTGATTTTGATGGCGGAGGGGTAGTTGAGCGTGTTTTCAATTTCGCGGCTGATCGAGCGGGCAAGCTCCCGGGCATCCTGATCGGAGATCCGGTCCGGCTCGACGATGACGCGAATCTCCCGTCCAGCCTGAAGAGCGAAAGCCTCCTTCACTCCATCAAAGCCTGCGGCAAGGGTTTCCAATGCCTTTACGCGTTGGACATAGCTGTCGACCGAGTCACTTCTGGCTCCGGGGCGCATGGCCGATATCCGGTCGGCAATCACCACGAGTGGTGCGTAGGGTGAAGATGCGGGGATCTCCTCGTGGCTCGCTGCGACCGCATTGACGACGCGCGGGTCCTCGTTGTAGCGCTCCAGAACACGGGCAGCGGCAGCCGCGTGACTGCCTTCGAACTCGTGATCGATCGCTTTTCCCAGATCGTGGAAGAGGGCCGCCCGTTTGGCGATCACCGGATCCAGTCCGAGTTCGGACGCCAGCATCGAGGCGATGAACGCCACTTCGAGTGAATGCTCGAGCGAATTCTGGTTAAGGGACAAACGAAAGTGAAGCTTCCCGAGCAATTCAACGATTTCCGGATGCGCAGATCCCAGTTTAAGGCGATGGAGGGCCTGTTCCCCGAGAGACTTGACGTTGAGCTGAACCTGAGTGCGCGCTTTCTCGACAGAGGCCTCAATAGTCGACGGGTGAATCCTGCCGTCTTTAAGAAGCTCTTCGAGGGCGAGCTTCGCGATTTCCCTTTTGACGGGATCGAAAGCGGAAATGAGGACCGAGTCAGGGGTTTCGTCGATCATCAAGGTTGTGCCGGTGACGGCCTCGAAACTGCGGATATTGCGACCTTCCCTGCCGATAATGCGTCCTTTCATGTCTTCGCTCGGCAAATCCACAATGGTCGCAGTTGTCTGCGTGCTTGGCGTCGTGGTGATGCGCTGCATCGCCGATAGAAGGAGGTGCCTCGCGTCATCCTGCAGTTGAATCTCCGACTTCTCAGATAGTTCGTGCCGGAGATGTTTGAGTTCCTTGGCCGATTCACGTTCCACCTGAGCCAAGAGCTCGCACCGGATTTCTTCTGGACTCAAACTGGATGCACCCATAAGTTTTTCTTTTAGGGCGTCTCTTTCGCTCTCGAGTGTTGTTTTCAATGACTGAAGCTCACGTTCCTGGGCTTCCACCGCGGAGATTCTTATGTCAATTTCTGCTTTGGAAGAGCCGAGGCAAGTCTCTCTTTCAGTCAGTCGCTGTTCAGCCGACCTTACCTTCTCCTCGGCGATTCTGATCTCAAGCATCGCCTTTTCCATTACCCTGGATGCCTCTATCTCTGCCTGATTCGCAATTTTCTTGGCCTCAAGTTCGGCGTGAAGCTGTTTTCGCTTGAGGCTATTTGAAGCTAGAATCCGATAGAAAACCAACCCCAATAGAAATCCGCCAACTCCCGCGATTCCCATCCAAATGTTGTCCGCGATAATCATGCGATCAGCTCCGGGTTTAACGCCAGACCGGCAGAGTTTGAATGGGTTTGCATTGTCATTCGGATGATCAACGGAATCTATACGGAAACGGCTTCCGATGTGTCGGGTTTCTCTCTCACTATTGCAGTGGCTGTCCGGCTGAATCGCACGCAGGGTCCATTCTGCGCAAAAAAGGTGGCCAGGCACCCTACGGCACTCGCCTTCCCAGCTACCGTTGCTTCCTTCCGGACCTGGCGGGTTTCACTGGTATCTCGATGCATAGGACCCAGCCACAGTCAAAGTTAGATCAGGAAG
>Ga0209510_1001733_pt1 | contig 23900 bp, 34 predicted proteins | sample BiotimSIPDNA_FD_185749 | JGI IMG/M metagenome (GOLD analysis project Ga0209510, IMG submission 185749) | Anaerobic biogas reactor microbial communites from Washington, USA - Biogas_R1 time_0 SIP DNA (SPAdes) (version 2) | ecosystem: Engineered > Bioreactor > Anaerobic > Unclassified | place...
AACGGCGATATAGGATAAATACCCAGCAATAACAGATTGTAAAACTGTTGCAATCGTCTCCCAATTATCCGCCATTCCCCTAAGAAACAGCCCAAGCCCTTTCAGCACACCCATATTCTTCTGCCCCATTTCGTAGAACATCTTGTCATAGGCGTCTTTCAAGTTCATCCATACACCATACAATGTTTCTGCCTGTATCTTCTGCATATTGTAGAATATACCACCAGCGTCCGTCATGTCGTTGAATATCTCCTCTATCATGCGGAATGGTACAGCGCGGCGTGAGATAAGCTCAAATACTTCACCAGTTGATACCATAGTTCCACGAAGCTCCGTGAATTTATCCGCCAGTAATTTTACAAGTGGGATCCCAGCTTCCGTAAATTGCCTCAACTCCTGCCCACGAAGTACCGATGCGGCACGCACCTGTCCGTACGCCAACACCAGTCGGCTCATGTCGACACCAAGACCTGCCGATATGTCAGCCAGACGTTTCGTGGTTTCAAACAAGTTCTCTGTCTCCACACGATAGGCGGCCAACTGCTTGGTGTATGATATGATGTCTTTTATCCTGAATGGCGACTCAAGAGCCTGCACCAATATCTGTCCGAAAATCTTGTCTGCCGCAGCCTTATCTTGCAGTATGGCTGTCAATGCGACACGCTGCAACTCGAACTGCGCCGTTATATCACGTACGGCTGTGGCGAATCTTTGCAGTGCATAAATGGAAGCATACATCCCGATCTGTGAGGTGAGCTGCGTCATTAGACGGGACTGTGTCTTAAAGCCGGCGTTTACCTTATTTTGCGTATTCGCAAGTCGGAGTTTTGCTGCCTCTGCTCGATAAGTCGCTGATTCAAGATTTTTGGCGGATATGGCCGTCCTGTTCTGTTGCTGTGTCACCTTCTCGGAAGCCACGGCCGCTTTCCCTTGCGCACTTGCCAACCCTGCATAACCCTTTGCTGCCGCATCTACGGTAGCCTTTAAGATAGAAAGTTGCTTCTTTATCTCACCAACCTTGATGTTCTTGCCAGACGATGCATTAATCTTTTTGGTGATTTTTTCGATATGCCCCTGCATTTCGTCAAAAACCTTAACAACCTCTTTTCTACCCTTTTCAAGGTCAAACCCAACTGGGTAAACTAATTTATTATCTTCCATTATGCAATTATTAATAACGTGTTAAACACATATATCTATTCCCCCGCCGTTACAGCCGGGGTTGGTTTATTGTCAATATCGGCGGGCTTTTGTTTGCGTGGCACAAACCTTGCCCACATTTTAGCTACGGCCTCATCCGACATCGGCATCACATTCAACTGTGACGGGAATTTGTATTCCCCCCTCTTCCTCAATCCGCTCTTATCGGCAAGCATTATGGTTTGCTTGACGATGCTGTCTTCGTGTCGGTATTTTCTTTCGGTATACCTTGAGACTTGCCCGTAGAGCGCGATGATGATGTCGTTTTCTGCTCCGAGCTTTGTTTTGCTGCGATACTCGAAATAGTCTCCTTTGCCATCATCATCTCCGGCATCGCAGCTTGCAGAAGGAATGTCAAATTCGACAAATAAAAATCCAAGTCCATACCATAACTAAATATCTTACTCAGGGCTTCTTTATATTGTTCCTGCGTGTAATCCCTGTTTATCCTACGCCATGTCCACCAATGGAACAGCCGTATTTTCCACGGATATTTCAATATGGCATATGACAATACTCGTGGTACAACGGTGCGGTTGTTTATCAACGCGTCCATATTTATCTCCATATTGGAGCCTTCCTTTACTAATATCTGCGATTTCCACATAAGTTCGGTAATCTTTGTGGAAGTCCAGTTGCCCAGTCTGTGTACTTTATAAGTTCTTTTTCCGAGCGTTATGCTCATTTTTTTGTTTTCGGCAATCTCCCTCAACTTGAGTTGTGCCGCTAATGATGCGCCTTTTTCGTTCGGTGCTTTCTTTGTTGATTCCATAATGTAACAACTATGTTATATAATTAATAAATAAAAAAGGGGCGGGGCAATACATACCCTACCCCCTTTTAATTTGGTACTAAGTAAATCCTACGTAGTGATATCGCCAAGTTCAAGCAGTCCGCGAACCAACATGACGGGTTTCAGATAGGTCATTGAGGATGGGAGTTCTTGGGCGTTGATGTTCAGACGTACATGCAATGCGCGGTCGTTGTTTACGATAGCTGCGGCAATAAGGGCTTTGGGGAACAGTAGAATCTGATTATCCAGATCGTTCACCAATGCGAAAGGACGCTCAATAACGGGAAGTTGGTCTCCCCATCCAATGGCGGAAACGGTGCTAGACGCTGCACTGGCAATCCATGTGGGGTCGCCCACGTCTGCGTTTTTGATTTCGGTACCTTTCAGGAATGTCGTTATGATTGTGTCTGCTGTGGACATAATATCCAGTGTCAAACTGGAAGATCCGCCGGATGCGAAAGTGTAAACACTGTTCCCATCCTCATTGCGGTGTGGTGTCATAGTGGGAGCTTCTCCTGTCCACGAAGTCGATCCTTGGAAAATAGAGCCAATCCATTTAGGGGTATCCAAATCTCCGAGGTTAGTCTCCGAGCCAGCGAGAGCATCAAATATGATCCCGGTGGAATAGCCTTTGAAAAAGCTCGCACTTCCATCTAATTGTGCAATAACTAAAGCCATAATATAAAAATTTAAAAATGTTAATTAATAGTTACTTGTATGTTTAGTGCTTTTGTGGAATAGCCTGAATACAGGTTTCTTCCACTATACACTAAGTTTCTAAGGTCTGGTCTAAATGTATAGGTGATGCCTTCGTAGGTGTATTCCGCTGGGAATAGCTCGGAAAATTTGCTCATAACAATCTTCTCCTTTACGAAATTCACAGTCCCGTTTGTCAGCAGTTTCACATATGCTCCTACCATAAGTGTGCACTGCAATATGCTGCCATCTTCCGACTGTGAGTTTATGTTCCCATTTAATGATATGGTAATGAACTCGCTAAGCACTCCCGATGTCGGTATCCCGGCATGATAAATGCCTGTGATGTCGTTGTCCTCCAAAAAGGACTTAAACGCTAATTCCGGTATTACTTCGCTTATATTCATCATTAAATAGATTCAATATGTTTATGCGCCTCCTCTTGGAACACCTTCCGAGTATAAGGTACTATGCCATTACTCCACCACCCTTTTCCTATCTTGTTGCTTCCGCCATCTCCAAGTGATAGTTCAACCCACTCGGCATACGGCACAGCTGCAAAAAGTACAAGAGAATATTCTGCGAACCCAGCACCCTCCTTGCTGCCAATAGCTGCCTGTAATAGTTCGAAGCCGTTTATCGCAACCACGGTACCCTTGGCTATCCATAGGTTCTTATCTTCCGTTGCCCTTCTGCCCTTGTCTTGATAGAATCTCCATAGCACGCCATGTTTATATTTCCCGAACCCTATACTGTCATATAGGTTAAAGGTACGGGATTTCCATTCACGCTCATACCCATCAAGCCAAGTATACACCCTATCGATGACGCGGTTGAAAACACGGTCGATCTCGTTTTCCACCACAGTATCAATGTACATTGTCAGCCCCTTTTCAAAAAGCCGCCTGTTACGGGTGTTGTATTGACTTAGGTTTGTTGCTATCATTCTTCCATCGTATCAATTACAGAGTCAAGCCATATCGTTGCACCAGCCAACTCATCATCATACGCCACAACATCGTACTGCTCCACAGTGCCCCTCAATTCACGACCATAGTCCATGGTTATGAGTATCGTGTCATTCTGCTTCAGCAATATGTCAGTTGCGGGTATCATGAGAGCCGGATAAGATTGCAATATCCCGCCTTGAAGAGACGTTGCTCCACCAGACGGGAACTGCAACCCGCATTCACCTTCATACAATAAGTCAAAGACCTCATCTCCGTGAGCATCAACAGTACCCGTTGCGCGTTTCAAAACGCAGTTATCTGGATAAAAGTCTAACTCACTCATAGTTTTTATTCGTTATATGATGCTCCCCATAAAAAGGACGCATCCCTTATTTTACCTGCATCGGATGGGGTTACAGCAACTCCCCACTTCTTCTTAAGCGCATTGGCACGTGCTGTCCAATTTGCCCTGTCAATGGATGTCGCCTGTATCGCAGCGTAGGTTATAGCCCTGTTGCCAATCTGCTTCTTTCCGCCTGAGATGCTTGATACAAGCCCACAAGCAAATTCCCACATCATGGCTTCTGCTAAATCCCGCTTCTTCTCCCATCCTTCCTTGTTTTGAAACGCATCAGAACCTTCCGGTATGCCGTTTAACCCCATAGCCTTTTTTATAAAGTCCGCAGGGAATGTGAAATTAGGTAATACCTGAAGGTACTGTTCTATTGTCATCGTTGCCATACCGGTTAGTTTTAATTGTTATTCGGAAGTAGAGTTGGTGTCAAGGGATACGACCCACTTGGGATTTTTGTAGCTGATAAACGACCATGACTCCATGTTGGTTATTACAGAGAAAGGATCGGACTCATACAGCTGTATGGCACCGATAAGCCCACCCTCAAAGGCGGATTTAATGGTGTTCGGGTTGCTGTCCTGCGAGTAGTCAGACGGGCTGTTGTGCATATTGAAGAGCTGCGAAACGGGAACAAGCACGATCTTTTTGTCGTTGAAGGAAGCGTTGTCTACGGTAGGCACACCGTCGATTTCAATCCTGGACTTCTCGTCAATGGGTACGATAGGCGGCAGGTCAAAAGCCACGGACAACTGCTGCCTGATATACCTGTCATTTAATTGCAGGTCATCACTTGACAAGATCATGTATGCCTTGATTGCGGCTATAACACCAGCATCGGCGATGATTTTGTCATACAGTGTTTTGGAGCACAGGTATACCCTATTGGAAGGCATACCGACACTGTCATCATCGGCCAGGGCGTTCATGCGCTTCAGGTCTTTGATGATGTCATATTCTCCGTCTCCGAACCATGCAGCCGTGGATGCCACGAGTTTGTTGGCTTCTGGAGTGCGAAGGTCTACGGTGAAGCCCCTTTCATGTCCTTGCGGTTTTAGAGTGATTTGCTGATCGGAGAGAGCTTCGAATACCCATGAGTTCCATGCAGTATGGAAGCCACCAACGATGGCTTCAGCACGTCCCATGTATTTCTTGACCATCTCATATCCAAGATCGTAGTTTACGAGATTCAACTCCTTGATGTGGTTCAGGTCAGACTGATCCAGTTTGAACCCGTGACCTATTTTATGTATGGAGTCTCCGTAAGCCTCTCCACCTTCAAAGGAACGCAGGGGCTTTTTACCCATTGATCCGAGCGGTGATGCTTTTACGATAACGTTGGTTTCTTCTACGATAGCCGAAAATCTATGGCTATTTGATGCGGGAAGTACAGTTGTGAATTGTTTCCACAGTGCCTGGTTGTATTTGTTGTTTACAGTGTCCAGCAGCATCTTGAAATCGCCCACATTCGAGGCGAGATCGTATAAATTATAATTTTGATAATCTCTATTCATAACTTATTCTCCTTATTCTTTAGACACTGAATAACGTACATATACATCCTTGCTGCGCATATAGTCGCGTATGGAATCTGCAATAGGCGGTATTCTGTTTACAAGCAGTACACCATCATGTTGGCAGAACAGTCCGTCAACACCATACATATGTATGGCATTGTCGTGTTTTGACACATCATAGAAAGTGAATCCATTGGGAAGTACCGTTGCGTAATAGTTACCAGAACTTTCCCCAACTTCGGACATTTCAATAAACACGGTGCCAGCAGCAAGTGTAGCAGTAGTCCCACCAGAGTTCGGGTTGGATACCGTCACGACGTCATAAAGGGCGCTGGTTGTCCTGTCAATAGTACCCACGGTATATACATCAGTTGTTGGTTCTGACAGGCCTGCCAGAGTTGATGGGGCTACTCCGAGAATCATCCCAGCCTGTATGCGACTCCCCTCAGGCCCTTTCTTAATCTTTGCTTCAAAAGTGGCATCTGTCCCGGTGGCTTTCGCTTCGTAAAGTTCAAATGCGTAATGTATGGCTATTGTACGGGCTGCGTCGTCGATGAGTATCGGAGTTCCAGCAGGAATACATCCGACATCACCATCAGGCAGTTTCGTTAAATCCACAAAATACTGACCACTTGTAACTCCACTAGCAGATCCGGTAAACACATTGCGAGCGCCGCCATATGTTTTTGACCACTTGATCATTTGTAAAGTTTGGCTCATTTTAATATTGTTTAATTAATAATGATACGCGGAGTCGCACCGCAGCATGAGACCTTCCCATACTCTATTTTTTTGCCTCCCCGGATATGCCAAGGAAATCGCTAAGCCCCTTGCTTTTTTCAGCAGCGGCCTTTCGTTCCATTTGTACCTTGTCGATATACCCCTTAAGAGGCGATGTTCCCTCTCCCTCTCCGCCACTTCCGTCTGCCGGTGCATATGTTTGACCTTTTGCCGATAATGTCTTGTTGAATCTGGATTTCGCCTCTGCGAAAATCTCATCGGCAGATGCGTTCTCACCCAGTTTCAGCGTTGCCACTTCCATGGCGAGGTCAAAGTCAGCCCTCCAATCTTTCGTTAATTTCAGTGATTCTGTAAGTTCCGAAAGTTGTTTCTCCCTCATTTGTCTTTCCCTGTCCTTTTTGATTCCATTCAATTCCTCGATGACGGGGTTTAGCCTGGCGTCAAAAATTTCCTGAAAAATGTTTCTTAGGGATTCGCTGTCAACCTTGCCTGCTTCATGTTTTGGTTCAGGCGTTGGCGTTGACTCACTCGTTGACGGCTTCGGAGTTGCGGGTGGTTCAGGTTTGTAGTTCTTTACGAAATCGGATTGCTCCTTGATTATGTTGTTGTTCAGCGCCTTAATGGAAGGCATTACTTTTTCAACAAAATCGCCAAGCTCGGTTTCGTCTGTTACTACGCCTTCGATGTCCAATAGTGACTCTATTGTATCGGAGATTGTCATATCGGAAACCTTTTGGGATGTCTTCCCTGATTTACCGATAAATTTGGCCTTGATGCTTTCAAGTGCCTGTTCTTTTGTGAATTTCATAGTGTTTCTACAATTCGTTAATAAATAATTTAATATACAAAAAAGGTCTATACCCGACATTATGCCGCATATAGACCTAATAAGTCTTTTTATTGCTCCTGTGTGGGGCTTATATATATAGGTATAAATTACTCAACTTTCGCGACGGGATCATCATCCTTATGCTCCACGTGAAAAAACGTGGTGTGCTTACAATCCCTGCAACGTAACGAGTAGTCTACCGTACCGTTCAATTTCAACAATCTGAATGGCATCGACTTCCCACAATAGGCACATTTGCCGTATTGCGACTTGTCCTTTTCGTCATTCCCCATTGTCGTCATATAAACATTTTCAACAAAAGTAACATTATTGTTATAATTTTACTACCTTTGTATCGTTAAATATATGCACAAAATATGCTTGTCTTAAAGAATAGAGAAATTCCGATCCCTGAACCATACCCGAAAGTGCAACGTAAACTGGCAACAGTTGAAGACGAGGGCTGGACTAAATTCGATGATTTCAAAATACGCAAGGACGTAGACCTCTGTCCGCAACTTGGCTTGCAGGAAAATGTTATAGCCAGTGAGTGCAATCTTATATTCCTTGCGGGTGAAGCTACTATGGGGAAAGGGGCTGATTATAAGTCACTTATCTCTACGCCTAATGGCTGGGTTACGATGGGCAGCCTTGGGGTAGGGAGCGAAATATCTGACACTGAAAGCGGAGTTCAAACAGTGGAGCAAATTTACGAACTTGGAGAGACTGACCTATTTCTCGTAAAAATGCATGATGGATCTTCTTGTAGATGTACAAGAGAGCATCTATGGAAATATAAAATCACAAAACAGCACCACAAAGCGAAGTGGACAGTAGGAACTCTCGAAGAACTTATTGAAGTTATGGAGGAGAAAGAGGATAGTCAGCACGTATATATACCCCTCCCAGACCCCGTTTTTTATGAACAAAAAGAAAAACTACCAATACATCCATACGTGCTTGGGGCGATGCTGGGGGATGGGTGCATGAGCAATACTCTATCATCGGCTTATATTTATTGCCCAGATATTGAAATACTAGATAGATTTAGAGAGTTAGGATACCCAACAAAGACGTATTATAAATGTGGTCATAAGATTCAAGATTCTAACTTTGTATCAAATTTAAAAAAACTCAATCTTTGGGGTTGTTTAGCTGCAACTAAATTTATTCCTGTGATGTATAAATTTGCTAGTATAGAAAACCGAACAGAACTACTGCGTGGACTTATGGATACAGATGGGAATGTAGAGAAGTTCCACGTTCTCAGATATAGCACCATAAGTTTAAGTCTAGCAAAGGACATCCAGGAATTAGTGTGGAGTCTTGGCGGTAATTGTACAATAAATAAGAAATTACCACACTACACATATAAGGGAGAGAGGCTTCAGGGTGTATTATCCTATTATCTGAATATCAACTTGAAAAACGCAGATAATTATGTCACTCTTCCAAAGAAAAAAGAGAGATGCGTTTCTCAATATCGAAGAGGTCAAACCGAACTTTCAAGGGAAATTATTGGGATAGAGTATATTGGTAAAGAAAAGTGCCGCTGTATACGTGTTAGCAATCCTAATAGGTTATATATTACAGATAACTACATCGTAACCCACAACACCTTTTCCGGCTACCTAAAGGCTCTTAGTGGTATCGACAAGAAAAAATATACAGCAAAACTCATATCAAAGCGCTTGCAGGATAGCAAGAAAGGTGGTTCGTTGCTACGTGACTTCAAGGTGGTTTATGACGGGTTTGCCGGTTGCGAAGTTTCGGGGACAGACTATCCTACAGCGTTCTGGTCGCAATGGAATAGTTCCGTGCAGATGATGCACATGAACTTCAATACGAAAAATGAAAGCGAATGGAAGTTGTTCCAGGACTATGCGAAGAAAAACCAATGCGCCTATGCGTATTGGGACGAGGTGACGGAAATCGAGGAGTTCCGCACGTTTGTATACTTTTTCTCAAGGAACAGGGACGCATCGGGAGTCCCTCCGACAACGGTCTGTTCATTCAACGCGTTGCATGAGCATTGGACTACATCGTTTATGAAACAGGCTGGTTACATAGGGTCCGACTGGTATTTCATACCTGAAATGCTTGGAAAGATAAGATATTTTTTCGTGGCTGGAGATACAGTGGAATCCGTGGAGTTCGCTGATACAAAAGAAGAACTTATACGAAGATGCAATATTGACCCAACGGAAGAGGAAAAGAAAGCAAAGATAAAGGCCACCGACCTTATAAAATCATTTACCGTATTCTCGGGGTGCGGGGCTGATAATAGACTTTTGGTACACGAGACAAAGGGAGGGAGTGTCGCCAACCTGTATAACGTGGGATATACAGAGCGCATGAAAATCAAATACGCGTATTTCGGGCCAATCGAAAAAGAGGATGTGCGTATCAGTCAACAGGCAATAGCCGATATATTCGCCAACCCGACAGACGGCTCAACGGAGCGGTTCGCTTCGATGGACGTGGCGGCTGGTGGCGACGTATGCGTCATGATGATATGGGAAGGACATACGATAATCGCTATTGAAACATCAGACAGGAGAGAGCCTGACGAAATAGAGCAGTGGTCTGACATTATGCTCCATAAGTATAGCGTGCCCGTATACAACTTCTCATTTGACGCATCCGGTTCCGGGTTCTTTATGAGAAAATTCAAGCAGGGAAGACCTATAATTTCAAACACAAGACCGATAGTCGAGTATGATGAGGCTGGCAACCAATCCGTAATGGAATCTTATTATACACGAAGAAGCCAGTTGTTGGGTAAATTGGAGGCCGCCATTATAAAAGGAGAAATATCGTGCAAGATAGACAAGTTTACCCAATTCCCACACGGGCCGAAAAGAACCATGACCACGTTGCTCGACATACTTATTGAGGAACGAAACGTGTTTAGAAGGGTTGATAGGAACGGTAAGATATACTACCGCAACAAGGATGAGTTCAAGGTGTCATATAAGCTATCCCCGGACTACGTAGATGCCATGTCATTTCGCATGGAGTTCGACCTTGACGCAAGACCGAGAAAAGAGAAACCACGTATATATGGGAAAATGGACTATCGGCTGGTGTGGGATTTTGATTAATGTGCATATTTTTATCTTTTTTATGGATTTATTACCATTTTTTAGCGTAATTTTGCTGAAAATACGGTAAAATAATGAAAATTTCAGATTATACGAAAAAGCCATTATGGTCAAGGAATGTATATACAAAGGGTTCCGAGAGGCATCCCACTGCGATTACCGATGCGTTTATACCGCAAACCTCAATGAAGCTAAACACGTCGAAGAAACTCATCCTTGACCAAACTGCCTTTATGCAAGAGCTGTCACCAATGGCTCACGAAGTATTCTCAACAAACGTCAGGTCGTTACGCCCCAAGTATCGGTATATCGAATCAACAGGAGAATATGTATTCAAGGGCTATGAGGATGTGGAACGCGTCGGACTGCCCATACAATCGTCTATCCGTGATAATAAAACCGGCTATTGTTTTGGCAACCCGTTATGGTTCGGCAATGAATCGGGCGATGAGAACTCAGAAAAAATGGCAAACTTCAAGGCGTGGTGGAACTCCACAAACATGACCGCGTGCCTGTCTCAAATGGGATACCACCTTTTCGGTACAGGCGATTCCGCCATCGCGATATACAAAGATGAAAAGGAGATACACTATAAAGTATTCGGGTATGAAAACGGGGATTGTGTGAATGAGGCTTTTGAATATATTGACGGGAAGCGAAGTTCGATGGGCGTAAGAATGTTCCAGATTGACGGACACGATGCGGTTGAACTTTATAAAAGAAAAGAGGTGGAGTTATGGATTAAAGCAACAGATGATGAGATTAAGGCATCGTTTGGCGCGGAACCTTCCGCAAGATCCGAAGATGGGTATTCATTGATTTCATCCACACCGCACGGGTTCTCAAAGGCTCCATTTATTTATTTCCGTGAAAAGGATGTCCCGTGGGGCATAGCACAGGATGTATGCGACAAACTGGACTTGCTTGTTTCCGATTTGTTGGAAAGTGGCAGGTTTTTCTTCAACCCGTATATATTCTTGAAAGGCGGTGCAATAGCGCTGCCGTCAACGGACTTCCAGGGGCGCGTATTCGCCTCGGAAAGCGAACATGGGGATGCCAAGATACTGGAACCGCCAAACGCATCAAGCATGTTGGAAACCGCGTTCAACAAACTCATGAGAACACTCCTTGACTCCACAAAAACGGTATTCATACACCACGAGGACTTGAAAGGGCAAAATGATAGCGGCGCATACCTGAGAATGTTATGCTTCCCTGAGATACAATGGGCTACAAACTTCTACCCCCGGATAGATAATCAGATGAAACGCTTATTCTCCATATTCGCAGAGGCGGTAGGTATTATAGAGGAAGACATTACGGGATATATGGGGTTGCGGTTCTCTTATCAATTTACGCCCTGTATACCGCAAAACCTGCAAGAAGAGGCACAGATTATAATAGAATCACATCGTGCTGGGGTACTTTCACGTGACACCGCGGTAGAGGAACACTCGCTTGCCAACCCGCAGGAAAAGAGCAGACTGGAGGCAGATGATAAACGCAAGGCTAATGCGGAAGCCGTAAAAACACAAGCAGCCATAGCGGTTGCTGAGAATAAAAATAATATCGAGGGCACGTCCTCAAATAATAACAATCTAAAAAAATAAACTATGGATTCAACAAGAATTAAAATCGGGCAAGTTCTCTACGGGCAAAAGGAAGGCTCCGAGGATGTGGCCATCGTAAAAGTTGAAAGCGTTGGCATTGGCGGTATCAACTACAACGATACAGACAACTCTTTCCAGTACTCATTCGATGAGCTTTCTGGGATACCCGTGGCGGCCAATGTGTTGCTATCGTCCGGGTTCACATTAAGTAATGGGCTGTATGTCAATGACAACATCAGCTTTATCAAAATTAAGCAAATTAACGGCCAGTGGTTCTGGTATGCTGACAGGGATAAGTGCATAATGGTGAAATACCTGCACGAATTGCAGGGATTATATGGAGACCTTACGGGAAATACACTTGCCGTTGACGAAGAGTTGTTGCTGACAGCACTTGGTAGCCTAATGGTTCTCTCCGCACCTGATGGGTTCGCCACTTCCGGAATGACGCCCAATACAGTAACCATAACATGGAATGGGGATGCCGACGCCCAAGGATATTCCTACCAGATTGATGATGGCGCGTGGGTAGGTGTGGATGTTGCTAAGGCTGAACTCACGGGTCGTACACACAGCACTACCTATAAGATAAGGGTTAAGGCTATCGGTGATGGTGTGGACTTTGTAGACTCACCCAAATCCGAAGAGTATAGCTTCACCATGGATCCGCTTATCGTGCTTGACGCACCAGCAGGCCTGACAGCCAGCGATGTGGGTGAAAATGACATAACCATTACATGGGGAGAGGTTGCCAACGCCACTGAATATGAGGTGCAGATCGGAGAAACTACCGATACCACGGAACTGCTGACATACCAGTTTACCATGCTCGATGCAAATAAGGAATACGCTATATCTGTCAAGGCAGTTGGAGATGGTGTTACTTATGGTGATTCCGATTTAGCGGAAATCACGGAAACCACACTGAAGGAACAGCTTGACGCACCGTCTGTGACCGGATTGGCGCTTAGCACTACCAGCGTGAAGTTCTCATGGGATGAGGTGGCCAACTCGGTTGGTTATATCTGTCAATACAAAGAGGGTGAAGGATCATTCGTGGACTATGTGGGTGAAATTGCCGACGACGAAGGCGTTCGCTCAGTCACACTCACCGAGCTTACACCTGGAACATCATACACCATGCTTGTCAAGGCGATTGCAGCCGCAGAGAGCAATTACAGGGACTCGGACGCCGGATCGGGAACAGTATCCACAAATTCCGAATAAACAAATCGCGTATCACTCAATCAGGGCAGCAGAAATGTTGCCCTTTTTTATTTATAATGTTGTAAATTTGAAAAATTGTATTACCTTTGCAGGGTATTACTAATATCTTATAACATGAAATTCACAAAAAGGGGTAAAAAGAAGTTTACATTAGAAACAGAACTAAGCAAAGGCTTTGTAGCCAGGGTAACGGAAAGCAGATTGGACTTGGAGTCCATAAGCAAATCGTGGAAAATCTCATTCTCGAAATCAACCACGGAGTACGCATACGCATTGTATCTTCTACAACACAACAATGTAAATGAATTGGCGCTCGCTACCGCTATGTTATTCAACTGCACACGGGTGTTCACGGATGCCGAAATGCTAAAGGTCGTAATGACGGCTATGCAGAAACTTGACAAGAAGCGCGCAAATAATATGGCCAAGCAGTCCGCCAAGGAAGACGACTCGGAGATACTTGACAATGAGGCGTTATTACAGGCAAGCATAGAGGAGAACGCGGAAACAAAGAGCGGCAAAAAGGCTGTTAAGAAAATTATGAAAAACAAGTAATCATGGGCTGGGGGACTGGATTTAAAGCAGACGTGTACATCAGCCGAGTTGATGTTAAAAATGTCGAGCAAGCGAGATGTATTATTGAGGATTGTCAGGAGTTAATAAACGATGCCAAAACAATGCTTATAGGGTTTGCTGTCGCTACACCGCATATATCATCAGAAGAATCAATGGGGGATATGGTGAGATCCATGAGCTTTCAAGTAGATGATTGTGTAAGCACGATAGTGGAGAATGCTGAAAAAATAAGCCTATTGAGGCTATATATTAATGGAAAAGAAGAAGAAACTATTGAGTAATTTAATTAATAACTTAAAAACAAAACTATGGAAACAAAAGAAATTGAATTGATCGTAAATGAACTCGACAATGATTTTACAGAAGTATTAACACAAATGGAAGCTGAATATGACAACAAGTGAATTTTTAAAAGAACTTGAAACGCGTATCAATGATGGTCGCGTGGTGAATACGGAGAGTTACCTTAGACGTAACGGGAAAACGCGCATTGCAGCAAGTAAAGACCTGCAAGACACATCCAAGTGGAAACGCGAGGAGATAAATGGGAAATATGGGGCGATATACGTAAATATAGAGAAATAATCATGGAAAAGAAACATTACACGGCCGGTGGGAACCCGTCACACGCAGGTGTGTTTATCCTACCAAACGGAAATAACATCGACATAGTTATAGACCATATAGAATGGCGCGAAAAGGAAGAGATAAATGGTCGCGTGGAATCAAAATTTGTAGCCGTTTTCAAGCCCAATCAGTACACAGACCTACCTATGGTTCTCAATAAGGTAAACAAGCAGCGCATACTAAAACTCGCCGGCAAGGGGTCATGGGATATTCTCGATATTAAAAACCTGCCGGTAACGCTGACATGGGAGTCCACGAGGGTCGGGGACGGGTTGCGCATATCTCCAATCCCGCCAAGACAAAAAGCGCCTACCACTACGCCGACACCACCCCAGACACTTGAAACACTTACTACCGCGCATAAAAATTTCAGCAAGTGCGTGGATCATCTTAAAAACGGTGGCACAATAGACGACCTTCGCGTAAAATATACCATATCAAACGCCATGGAGGAAACACTCAAACAGGCTTTATTATGATAGAATTGAGTAAAAAGGAATATGACTGGCTCAATGAAAAGACGGGTTATATATCCGCATCAAAACTGGATGACCTTACGACAAGAGGTCGGAGTGGACGTGTGTGGGGAGATACAGCCATCACATACCTTTATAAACTGCAACGAGAGCGTAAACGTGGTATACCATCGCCAATCCTATCGGCAAGACCGATGACATTCGGCAGTGAAAATGAGCCGTATGCCATAGACTGGCTGAAAGAAAATTACAACAAGAATATAAAGGATTGCTCACGGGACTTTGATAAAAAAATATTCAGAAAGCGCGAGGATGTCATGTTCGGCGCGTCACCCGACGCCATATTAGGCACACCTGATAATGTATCTCATATTTTTGAGATAAAATGTGTGTATGGCGAAAAAGAAACTAACTGGATGTTCTCAGATACCGTCCCGTATGAAGAGAAAAAGGCGGCGGTACTCAAAGAACACAGGTCGCAGCTGGGCGGGTTACTTCTTGCGTTTGAGGAGTGCGAGAACATATCTCTTCTGAAGTATGATGCACAACGCGATGATAATCCGTTCGACTGCATAGACCCAATGGATAAGAGCCGTGGTGTTCTGTTTGAATTTACACGTGATGAGTTTGGGGATTATATTCAAGATATGTGGTGGAGGATATATATTGCAGATTTGTTTCTGAAAAACGGATATAACCCAGACAATATCAATGATTACTTCTTTATCACAAATGAACATAAAGATGAGTCCGGAGTATTGAAATTTACAAATACGGAAATAATAAAAAATGAATAATCAGAAAAGAGTAGAAATAATCGGCTTTGAAGCCGGGAACTACAACACCATAAAGGTGGTAAGACTGACACCCGACATTCTGTCGAAGAAATTCATACAGGTTGTCGGTGAGAGTGGGGCGGGTAAATCCAGTTTACTGGAGCTGCTGAAAATTCCTATTTCGGGTACAGACGCCATAAAGAAAAAGACAATACTTGAAAAAGGGTTCTTCACACAAGCGCAATTACTTGATGGCGATTTGAATGTATATATCGGGGCAAGGGTTTCAGAATATAAGCGTGGCGAAAAATCGGGAGACCCAAAATTTGAGTTTTATTTATATTCATTGGATGAGAACGGAAAGCAATATCAGCCGATAATAGATGGTGTGGCTGCAACGGCAAGTGAATACACGAAACTGCTTACCACGGACTTGACGTTCAAAATGGCGGATATGTTCTCTGAAAATCAAACCATACACCGCAAACTCATAGAGTCGTTGTTCAAGGATGAACTCAATGCGCTAAAAGCCGATGAACTTATGGCGTCCATTGAGGAGAAGAAGAGGCTGAGGGATAATGCGAGGATGATGTGCCAGTCGCAAGGCGCATATATGGAGCGGTTCAGGGAAGAGGGGTTTGATGAGAATAAACTGGCGATGATAGTGCCCGTTGACATATCTGAAATAGAATCAAAGATAACAGAGCTGATAGTCAAGAAAGACCGACTGGAACGTGGTAGCAAGGATGCCTACAACCTTGCCGTAATGGGTCTTGAACGCGATCGGGAGCAGAAGATACAGGCATTAAAAGATAAAGGTAATGAGCTTTTAGAGCAACTTCGTGAAGATCGGCGCGTAAAACAGGAAGCATATAACAAGGCTCTTGCGGAACATGAGCAAGCGCAGGAAAAATATCTCAAGGAAAAGACCGAGGCGCAAGAGATAATAAGCAAGATACAGGGGTACTTCGTGCGTCCATCAGAAGATGTCGTTAAACTTGTTACCGATGAAATGACGCATAAGTTGAAGTCAATATCCATAGTAGAGCCGAAGTTGGAACCTGATAATGAGGCATTGCTGCTGAAGATAAAAAACATCCGCGAGAAAATAGAGAACTTCCCAAACGTGGTATATCCCGCAGTTTCCGATGTAGACACATCCGACATAGACAAGGAACTCGCTGTGCTTGAAGATCGGAAGCTTTCCGCACAAAAAACAAACGCTATCCATAACAGGTATAAGATGTGGCAGACATGGGTTGCGGCAAAATCGCTATATGAGGATGAACTTGGCAAACTGCGCACACTATATGCGTCCGTAAACACCGGTGTTGAGGGTCTGTCAATCGTACCTACTGAGACAGATGGCGGTAAGATAGAAATATGGATGATGTATGACGGGCGTTATGACCCGACATTCTTCCACAATGATAGTGGAGAACTGCGACACCTGTTTGTGTACTCCTCATTCCAGCGGTCGGTGATTGGTGTCATTCTGCAAGCAGCACGGCTTGATTTGAAGAAGAAGGCATTGCGGTTGGCGATTGTGGATGACGTGGCATTTACCGAAAAGGGTATACAAATCCTGTCTGACTTATGCGAGAAATTCAATATCCAACTTATCGCCGGGAGAACCATAGCCCCATCGGTTGACTCTCTTGACAGTTCTCAAATACTGGTTGACGGCGGAGAAATATTCTTCAACAATGACACCGATTAGACTTGCGCGGGAAATGGGGTCGATATGCGAGTACATGTTTCGCCTTGGCGTGAAAGATGCGGTGGAGCTGTTCGACCCCGTTGTCTCAATGGAATTTGCGAAAAGAGAAGACGCATACGATGAGTTGTCGTTGCTCCCGTCAAAATACGGCACAATGTCAGTCGGTGTTTATATTGATATACTATACCTTAAGAGCCGTATAGATATGAAGTTGTTCCACCTGGCGTCATTTCTTGGAAGATATGGCACGGATATGTCCATTAAAAGGGGTTTGTGCTATATCTGTAACTTTTATTATAGAAAGGGCGTGGAGTATGGGTCTGGGATAGATAAAAGGGCTGGGTTGGAGATATATCGCAACGTGGGTAATGGTCGTAAACATCCATACCTGTATGGCGGTATGGAAAAGCACGATGGGTTTATCCTGTGCATGAAGTCGGAGTGTAGCATTATCGAAAACATGCGTATCGCCATGGGGATGAAATCCGCTATGCTAACCCTGATTCGTTTCATTGCAAATACCATAAGGGACTATAACGAGGATCTTTCAAAGAAAAATATTGGGCGGTTCAGGGAGCAGTATGAAAAGAAAATGGGCGTCAAAAAAGAATACATAGATGACGAAGACGAAGACTGATATAATACCCGTTGACCACGAACTGCGCTCTATTGAAACACCGTATATCGGCATGTTACTGCCGTTCGGGTTTTACAAGAATAGCAGAATAGCGGAATGTGAAATCGGATCCACGTGTATTACGCTTGACAATGTGAAATGCACCCTTGTGGGGCGTAGCATTGTGGTCGTGCCATCAACAACGGCCGAGTGTCTGGCATATATGTTATACGGGATGAATATGCAGGAGCTGTATGAAAAAATGTCAAGGAACTGGCTTGGTGAGGTGTTTGAAGATAAAATGTTATTTATTGTCTTAAGAAAAAAATAAAAAATGGAAGCAGCATTATACGCAAAACTAACGAAAATGTTATGCCGATAGACTATAAGAAATATCCAAAGAACTGGAAAACGGAAATCCGACCGGCCGTTCTTGAAAGAGCTGGGAACAAGTGCGAGTTTTGTGGGATAAAAAACCACTCTATCATAAAAAGATTGCCTGACGGAACGTGGAGAAATCCATACCAAACAGAATGGGATATGATATATTCAAGAATTAAATACTGCCACAGCAACATGACCGAAAGCCTAAAATATCATGGATTTATTAGGGTAGTGCTCACAATCGCACATCTTGATCATGATGAATGCAATCATGATGTAAAACTGGATCGGCTTGCTGCTCTATGTCAGTTATGCCATTTGCGATATGATGCGAAAGAAAAATATCGCAGAAAAATGTTAAATAATCAAATGAAAATGTTCTAATAATGGAAGCAGCATTATATGGAAAATTAATAATATCGGCACTTATTGTTATCGTTGCCGGGTGGCTCTTTCAGGACCAGGCAGACAGATATTCAGGCAAGATTGCCAGGTTCTTTCAGAGGGCATTGACGGTTGTTATAATGACGGCAATGGTAGTACTAGCCGGGAGCGTGGTGGCGGTTATATGGATTAATAATTAAAACGGGTTATAGCCAGTTAATTCTTAATCAAAATGAAAGTAAAAATTGAATTTGAAGTTGAACTTAATGATGTTGAACACACAGAAGAAGAACTTGAAGAATATCTTAGATACACCTTCAGGGACAATGGCAGTATGTCAGGTAAAAATCCATTTTACGGACAACAAGAACCTGAGCCAATATTCGGGACATTTGAATGGGAGTATCTTTAATTGGCTATAACGGATAACAGATAAAACACGTTTAATTATGAATACAGAACAGTTAATTGAAAAACACCTATTTGGAAAAAAGCCTGAAAAATGGGATGATGAATTTGACATAATACAACACTTATCAGTAAATGATGTTCGCGCAATGTTGGATGAACACGCTAAATGTGTTTTATCTGATGTTAGCGCACGTTTATCTTCTTCGCTCGGGGAAGTGAAAGGGAATGCTTATGAGGTAGTATTCGACAAAGACGGAAAATTTTGGATAAACCACAAAGAAGTTGGAAGTGGTGAACCGCTTAAACAATGGATTGATGGCGTTCTAAATGTGCGCTAACTTAGATATAGAATCAATAACCATATACCCCCGGAACAAACGTTTAGAAACAAACAAAATATATGAATCACGAAACAGCAGAATCTCCGTCACCAGAAATCGAGTCAACACCGATACACGAAATATCACATAAATTCCAACGGGAGATTATCGTTCCATACGCGGCTATTACAAATAACATAGAAATAGCGGTTGGTAACAAATGCACTTTTCAGGACGGCACGGTTGGCACTATTACCAATATTGACCATCTGAACATGATAGCCCGCACAACGGAAAAGCACGTTATGGAGTTGTATAACATATCGTCATGGGGGCTGCTAAACCAGTGGTACCTTCGCGGTGTGCCTTTTGATTCAATATACTTCTTGAAACTGAAAATAAAAAAAGATGAGTGACGTTGTATTAAGACCATATCAGGAGCGCCTTGTCAATGATATACGTACCGCCATGAGGTCACACAGGAGGATTGCAGTGAGATTGCAGCAGGGTGGCGGGAAGTCATACCTTATTGCTGCTATGGCATTGCGCTCTATGGAAAACGGACATCGTGTGCTCATATTGTCGCATCGTAAGCAAATCACAAAGCAAAACCACAATTTATTCACAGAACTTGGCGTGGATACACAAATCATAACATCTGCCACAAAAGTGATAGACACCACCGCGAAATGCAATATCGCTATGTCGCAAACACTCATGTCACGCGCAGGTAAGATGGAATCCGTACGTGAAATGATACGACAATGTTATGTGGTATTGATAGACGAGGGACACCTGCAATGGAATGACTGGGTATTTGACTTCATAGATGAAAGGGCATACGTCATCGGGTTTTCTGGCACATGGAGCCGAAGCGGAAAGCAAACACAACTAGGGTTGCTATACGACATCATAGTCCCCGGCACACCTGCATCAGAGTTGATAGATATGGGCTTCATTGTTCCTGCACAATGTTACGGGTTTGACGCACCAGACTTATCCGATGTGGACTGGGATTATAGTTCGGGAGATTGGAACCAGAGGCAACTTGCCATGAAATTTAGGAACAGGACACGATATGGCGGCATTGTCAAGGAGTGGTCACGTCTGGCATACAACACAAAGACACTTGTATACACCACATCGTCAGAACATTGTGTGGAGTTATGCAAGGAATTTGTGGATAATGGCATAGATGCGGCTTACGTACTATCCAAACCAATGCCCGAAACGGACTCCGCAATGAGTGGTGTGCGAGGTGATGTGATGAAGCAGTTCGAGACGGGAAGTCTTAAAGTATTGCTTAATGTGGATATACTTGGTGTCGGGTATAACAACCCCGACATACAGACGGTTATACTGGACATCGCCACGGAGTCGTACCCCAATTACTCGCAAAAGGCAGCCAGAGGTGGTAGGCCTGCTCCGGGAAAGACGCATTATACGTTATTGGACTTCGGGGAGAATGTGCAAAAGTTCGGATCCCCGGAGTTTGATAGAACGCAGGTGTTGTGGCACAACGAGCTTAAGGGCGGTGGCATAGCTTCCACAAAAGAGTGTCCGGGGTGCAAGAGGCTCATACATTTATCCTACCGCATATGCCCGTTCTGTGGATACAGATTCCTCACGGAGAAGGAAATTTACGAGGTGGAATTGGTGCGTATTGCCGACCAGGTTACACAGCCCGGTGCGGAGAGGGATACGCTACAATCGTATGTTGCCAAATGGATATTGGATGGCAAAAGTACCAACTGGATACTTATGAACGTGTGTATAAAGAATTCACAAAATCCAAAGAAGGCGTTCATGGAAGCTATTGAAATTATGCGTACAAAACATGGAAAGTCCATATCACCGCAGTACTGGTACTTTTTTAAGAAAAACATATTGAAAAATAAATTGAAGAAATGAAGAAATATCAAACAGGCAAGTATTATTACATAAAAGGAAGGGAAATCCCGATTTACAAAGGGAAACTATACATAGTGGCAAGCAACGACTACGAAAAAGTGGAGAAGTTGATTCCGGGCTTTGACAAATGGAGCAGCGGGGAATTGTATGCCCATTCTTTTCTTGTCACATACAAGGGAGAGGAATGTATATTCATCATCCTGAACTTCGACCATGAGTTTGAGCGGATGACTTACGGGGATATAGTCCACGAGATCCGGCACGCCTGCGATTTGCTGGCTCAGGGGCGAGGGCTGAACTCCACACCACAGAACACCGAGAACAACGCCTACATCGAGGGGTGGATCGCCAACACCGTATTCCTGGAGCTGATTCGCTGGGGATTTGTACAGCCGTTAACGATGAAAAGAAGGAAGAGTAATGGAAATAAATAAGATATACAACTAAATGATGGATAAGAAATACAACTAAATTATGGATAAGAAATACAACTAAATTATGGACAAGAAATACACACACGAGCATCAGTTACAGGCGGATTGCGTGATTTGGTTCGCCGAGAAATACCCGACAATGCGCGGATCCCTGTGGGGGAATTTTACGGAGCAGGGAGCGGTAAGCTCCGGGAAAAAGCTGTCACTCGGCTTGATAAAGGACATACCAGATTTGATGTTTCGTTTCGGATATATATTTGGCGGTATAGAATTGAAGTTACCTGGGACAAGGCATTCTGTAGACCATTTGCTTGGGCAGGCGCGGTGGCTCGCATACCGTACAGATTGTGGGTATTTTTGTGATTCGTTGGATGGGTTTAAGTATATCATAGAAACCATACTGGCAACACAAGATCCCGTGGACATTAATATGGAAGATAGTGGGTCTATCGTAAATCCACTGCTCATCATAAATTACTGCACCTCAATAAAAACAAAAACTACTACGTGGGATAAGAAAAATTTTATTAAATTTGCAAAATGATATACAAGATACCCAACAGGACAACACTCGATAAGCCGTGGAGCCTGACAGAGCGCGAAAAAGACGCTCTTGACTATTCCATCATATCCATGAAGCCGCGGGATGAGATATATAACATATTCTGTGCGCCACAACTCTCAAAGGCGCAATGCCGTTCAAGAGCATCTGCCTTGTGGTCATCCATGGACGCAAAGGAATATATGGAAATCAGGATAACACAATTTGAAGACCTTCTCACACCGAAAAAGTCGGATAAAAAGCAAACCGAAGAGGCGTTTTCAGAGGAGTTTTCCATAACATTGAAAAAACTGATTGCTGACAAGGCGCTTGACCCAAACTCGTCAGACCAGTGGGATGCTATAAAAATTGCAGCAGCACAGGTGTTCAAAGACACCACCATGTCATTTGAGGCACCGCGCAGATACCTTCCCGAATCTTGTCGCACCGGTCCGTGCCGTTATCTGGCATACTGTGAACTCGCATTGCAGGATGAGTGTAAATATTGTAAATATAAAAAATACGCAGAAGAAAATGGCGTGAGATACACACACGCGGACATGCTTGATATACCGAAAGACGATCCCATAAGAGAGCCTTGGAAGGGCTCTATAATAGAAGATGATGATGAAAATGAAAAACCAATTAATAATAAAGATAATGGATAATCAAAACAAAATCACAGGAATTGTAGAACAAATTATTGACAAAAGCGGTACCAGTAAAAAGGATGGGAAGCCGTTTACGCTAAAACAGATTTTAATAAGAGAGATTTCCGGGAACTACCCACAAAGCGCCATTTTTGAGGCGTTTGGTGACAGGTCCGACGGCATAGGTGTAAGTGATATAGTGGACTGCTATTTCAACCTTAACGCAAGGGAATACAATGGCAGGTACTACAACCAGGTACAGGCATGGAGGCTGACAAAAATAACGCCATCGGAGCAGGGAGCAGACTACGAAACGCCAACTGCGACCGTTCATACGGTTGCAGCGAGTCCAGAACCCGTACCCGCAGCCGATTTGGAACCAAAGGAAGAGGATTTGCCGTTTTAGCATAGTGTGAGTCCGTTCGGGGCAGTAGGGGAACTTGCTGCCCCTTTTTTATGCCAACTACACAAGTGATAACTCGCCAAAAGCACCAGTTTATGGTTATGTTCGCAAAAATCAACCTTTTTTGATTATTTTCAACTATATAATCGAAAAATTCCCGATTATCATGTGCGTAAATTACGGGGCGTCTTTATAAATCATTCCCAAAACCACAAAAATTTGGAGATATTTGGAATTAAATTCCACAAATGTATGTATTTTCTGGACTTTGGGGAAATCTCGTCATCGTAATGCACAAATTTGGGTAAATATGGTCATCGTAATGCACAAAAAGTATGGAAAATTGGTTATTGTAAGTAGCAAATTTGTCGCAAAATATGGTGGATATTGCGACAAATTTGGAAAACAAAATGGTGGATATTGGCGGAAATTTGGCGGATATTTGGCGGATATTTGGCGGATATACTTGAAAGAATTAACGGCAAAATATGGTGGATACTGCCAAAAGCCGGAAAACAAAATGGTGGTTATACCCGAAAACATATAATCAAACGAAAAAAGTTTCGGTTATACACGAAAACATATAATTAAATGGGAAACATTTTGGTTATACCTGAAAGAGTATAATTAATCGACAAAAGTTTCTACCTGA
>Ga0209510_1001739_pt1 | contig 23852 bp, 20 predicted proteins | sample BiotimSIPDNA_FD_185749 | JGI IMG/M metagenome (GOLD analysis project Ga0209510, IMG submission 185749) | Anaerobic biogas reactor microbial communites from Washington, USA - Biogas_R1 time_0 SIP DNA (SPAdes) (version 2) | ecosystem: Engineered > Bioreactor > Anaerobic > Unclassified | place...
CAAAATAGAAAATATCAATACTGAGAACAAGACAAGTGTAAGGATAAACGATGTGCCACAGCGAGGGTGAACCAATGTCTGTTGACTCACGTTCGCAGGGGTCAGTTCGACACCTGCTTCAAATGCGTTAATTGTCTTATGTTCGGCACCATGGTAGGCAAATACACGTTTAATATCAGGCATTCTGCCAATTAACGACAGGTAAACCACAAGGATAAGCAAGCGAAGCAAACCTTCAACAAGATTGCTCCACCACGGAGTGAGCACAAAAAACTTTTCCACCAGTCCAGCAATAAAAGCCGGCAAAACGAAGAAAATGCCCACCGACAACAGGATTGAGATGATCACCGTAAAAGTCAGGGTAGATCCTTCTATCTGCTCTTCTTCACCAGATGAAATGTTGGCTGATTTAGTGAGCATCCGCATGCCAAGCCCCATTGAATCCCATAAGGCTATGACTCCACGGATGAAAGGAGCTTTCATCCACTTTGATCTGTATAGTGTCGGAAGTTCTTCTTCATAAACGACGATTTCACCGTCAGGAGCGCGAACTGCCATCGCGACATTGCTTTTGCCACGCATCATTACACCTTCGATTAACGCCTGACCTCCATAAGAAGGGAGTTTTAGTGATTTTTCAGAAGTCATTAATTTTCACCAAAACTCAGATAAAAGTGGATCAATGCCTGGATACCCTTGACCAGAATGGGGAAATTAAGATGCTCGTTCGGTGAGTGTATGGCATCGTCCGGCAAGCCAAATCCGGTCAGGAGCGACTTGACCCCTAATTCCCGCTGCATCACTGTTGCAACTGGTATGCTGCCGCCCTCGCGTTTGTAAACCACTGGTTTGTTCCATACTGCAGTGAGAGCGTCTACAAGATTTTGTACTCCTGGAGCATCGTCTGCCAGGTAAGCTGTACCAGCACTATGTAAAAACACTTCAGTTTTGACTGTTGGAGGGGCAATTGACAGGATGTATTCTTTTGCCAGTTCGTAAATTTCCATTGCATCCTGATTTGGGACAAGACGACAGGAAATTTTTGCTTTGGCATATGCAGGAATGATGGTTTTAGCGCCTTCACCTATAAAACCGGAGTAGATACCGTTCACATCCAGTGTCGGGCGGGCACCCTGCCTTTCCAGTGGGGAGAAACCTTTTTCGCCATATAACAATGGCGAACCGGTGATTTCAAGGATTTCTTCGTCGCTGGTTGGGTTTGAAGCGATGCGAGCGCGTTCTTCCTGAGTTAACTCAGGAATTCGGTCATAAAAACCAGGAATGGCAACCGAACCATCCTCATTGTGTAATTTTGATATGATCTGGGCGAGAACGTTGGCAGGATTGGCGACATTACCACCCCATAGACCTGAGTGCAGATCTGCTTTGGGACCGTCTATACGGACTTCGAAGTAGGACAAACCACGCAGACCGTATACCAGGGTAGGTTGCTCTTTGCCGACCATGCCTGCATCGGGGTTCAGGATTATGTCACAAGCGAGCAAATCTTTGTGTTCCTGGATAAAACTTTCCAATGATGGCGACCCGATCTCTTCTTCTCCTTCAAGTATGAATTTGACATTGATCGGAAGCTGGGATGTTTTGATAACGCTCTCAAGTGCAAAGATTGTTGCCATAACCTGTCCCTTCATATCTGAGGCACCGCGAGCATATAGATGGTCTCCGCGAAATTCAGGTTGGAAGGGATCACTTTTCCACTCTTCGAGTGGGTCAACTGGCTGTACATCATAATGCCCGTAAACCAACAGGGTTTTTGCATTGGGCACAGAAGCTTTCTTTTCTGCATATACGATCGGATGCAGTGGCGTTGCGAAAATCTCAGTCCGTTCGCAACCGATCGATTGTAAATAATCCGACAAAAATTCGGCAGTCCGGAGCACATCAGCTTTATGCTCTGACGAGGTGGAAATTGATGGGATTCTCAATATATCGAGGTAATCCTCAGTCATCTTTGACTGGTGGTCCTTGAAGAAATCCAAAGCTTTATCTACAGGATTCATTAATGCTCCTTATTCTCTCAAAAGTTTTCAGTATTAAGAAGATTATATGCTATAACCGTCAATAATTAAGATATTATTGTTACAAAGGCGTGATCTGTAAATAAACAGAGAACGGGCATCGATGAAAATCTGGACAGGGGTTACACAAAACTACTGCTTGATTAGTGAGAAAGTGGTATATATAGTGGTAGATAGTAATAAAGACAACCATATATGGGATGAATGAATCAGGATAAGGTGAAAACCATGGAAATCAAAGAACATAGACAGCTGATGATATTGGGTGGAGGCCCCGCTGGGTTTACAGCGGCTTTATATGCAGCCCGGGCTGATTTGAATCCATTGCTTGTAACCGGAATGACCCTTTATGGGCAAGCATCACAAACCAACTGTATCGAAAACTATCCTGGATTTCCCGATGGCGTCGAGGGAAGTGTTTTGGGTCAGCGTCTTGATGAACAGGCAAAACGCTTTGGTACTGAAATCATCTACGATTTGGTGCAATGTGTTGATCTGCAGCAGCGTCCTTTCAAGGTCTGTCTTTCGTCTGGCTACTATACAGCAGATAGCCTGATCATATCGATGGGAGCCGATGCACGCAAACTCGGTGTTCCTGGTGAGAGAGAATATACAGGAAGAGGGGTTTCCTTCTGCGCAACCTGTGACGGAGCTTTCTACAAGGATAAGGATATTCATATGATCGGAGGCGGAGATTCCGCATTGGAAGAAGCCCTGTTTTTGACACGATTTGCGCGTAGCGTAACGATTATTCATCGCCGTGATCAGCTTAGAGCAGGTGCAATCCTTGAAAACCGGGCTAAAAACAACCCAAAAATCAGTTTCATCTGGGACAGTGTTGTCAAAGAAATTATTGGCGTAGATACGGTTTCGCAATTAAAGCTCGAAAATGTCAAAACCGGTCATCAGGAGTTGATCCCAACTGATGGGGTCTTTATTTCAATTGGTCACGTCCCAAATACGTCAGTACTTGATGGTCAGTTAAAGCTAACCGAATACGGCACTATCGAGATTGATGCTCATATGGAAAGTAATGTAAAAGGCGTTTTTGCCGCCGGAGAAATTGCTGATCCATTATACAGACAGGTGGTAACCTCAGCAGGTATGGGTGCAGCAGCTGCAATCTCAGCTACCAAATACCTCTCAACATTTTAAAGTATTGAAAGAATAAAAAACAGCGGGCACTACACATAAGCCCGCTGTTTTCTTGTAAATTAAGTTAAGGTGTTGCTGTAGGCGCAACACCGCTGCCAATCCAGCTAAACACTCTGAACGGGCTGATCAAACCAGCTTCTTCATAGATCGGATTATTCGGGTCAGAATTGATCTGCCGTGCGACAGAAACACTCCACTGAATGATATGCGGGGTTGTGTCGATCGGTCTGAAACTAGCCGGCAGTATATATTTTGTATCACTGACGTAATCGACCAGGATTTTCTCCTGTTCTGATGTCAGATCCTGAACAAATACCCGATACATTTCACCTGGGAATAATGAAGCCACCGATGCCCACTGCAGCGTAACCGCTTCATCAGTTGCAGAAAACGCAGCTCCGGAGCGAGGTAAAAGTGGGTTTGGCGCCGGATAGGGCGGCATTGGTGTCGCCGTCAGCGTTGGACCAGCGGTTGGCAAACGATCGCACAAAGGAATGATCAGTCTGTCACCCTGTCTTACGATGTCATTGGTCAGGTTGTTGTAAATACGGATGTCTGACATTGATACGTTGTAATTTAGAGCAATGCTGCTGAGGGTCATATTTGCTTCTACAGTTATCGTGTCGGTATGAGTACACAAGTTCAGATCCGAGACAATCGATTCAAGCGTCGCTGTAGGAACAGGCGATGGCGTAAGGGTAGGCTGAGGGACGTTCAAGACCATTCCTGGGGTAAGAGGGCAGCTTTGGTTAAGGTTGTTAGCCTGGATAATGCTCTGGATAGAAACGCTAAATTGAAGCGCGAGGTCGCCACATGTTTCACCTTCTTTCACCGTGTATTCGACCGGAGGAAGCGGTGTCCAGGTTGGCAGCGGTGTCAGAGTTGCGGTATTGGCATAAGTGGCAGTTATTGTTGGTGTAAGAGTGGGGGTTTGGGTTGCGTCAGCCTCTGAAGCTGAAGTTTGACCTCGGGTCAGGATGAAGAATACTAACAACGCAATCAAAACCAGGATCACGACGATGATTGCAATCAGTCCCACCAGGTTAATCCTTACTTCGGGTATTCGTTGAGAGTCAATTCGGTCTGCTTTCTTTTCTTTGGCAGTTGGTCCGCCGGTCAAATCGGTGCCACAGACCAGGCAGCGTTTAGCATTCTCAGAGATTTTTGTGCCACAAACAGGGCAAACACGGGTTTTTGCTGGTTGTGGATCGGATTGTATTTTTTTCATATTTTTACTCATTTACAATAGAAACCACTGATCATCGCTTTGGTAAAATTATGTCAATGTCAGCAGTTTATTTCCATATTCCGTTTTGTGTCAAACGTTGTTATTACTGTGATTTTATCACGTATGCAGAGCAAGGTCATTTACTGACTGCCTATCAGGAAGCCATGCTCAAAGAGCTGAAATTTTACCAGAAGTTTGAATCTGAACCGGTTTCCAGTCTCTATTTTGGCGGTGGCACACCTTCTCTTTTACCAGCTGATTATGTTGCTGAACTGATCCGAACCAGCGAAGAATGTTTTGGACTCGAGCCTGGGACTGAAGTTACACTGGAGGCAAACCCGGGAACCCTGGATCTCGAAAAGCTGAATGACCTGAGGATTGCTGGTGTTAACAGGCTGAGCCTCGGTGTCCAGTCTTTCGACGATTCAGATCTGAAAGTGCTGGGCAGGGTACACTCCGCTGCCCAGGCAGAGGAAGCAATTGCGCTTGCCAGGCAGGCTGGCTTCGAAAACATCAGCCTGGATTTTATTTTCGGTCTACCAGGTCAGAGCCTCGAAGGGTGGCAAAAAAACCTCGCAATGGCAGTCGAAGCTGGTGTTGAGCACCTGTCTTTATACTCATTGATCCTTGAAGAAGATACAGTTTTCGCACGAATGGTCGCCAGGAACGAACTCATCCTTCCCGACGATGATCTTGTGGCTGATATGTTCGAATTGGCAATGGATTTTTTGCCTGAAAACGGTTACCAGCAATACGAGATTTCCAACTGGTCCCGGGGAGCTGACTTTGAATCCCGGCACAACAAGGTTTATTGGAAAAATCTTGATTACCTGGGGATTGGAGCAGCGGCACATGGAAAACTGGGAGCATCAAGGTATAACAACGTGGCAACCATCCCCTCGTATATCCAGCGCTTTAAGCAGCCGGATGAAGAAAAAACGAACTTCTCACAAGTTAACGAAACTACCCCGATCAGCCAGCAAGATGCTATTGAGGAATACATGATTCTGGGCTTGCGATTGACCTCTCAAGGAGTTTCTGCCCCGGACTTCAAAAACCGTTACGGGCAGGAATTGGAAACTGTTTTTGCGACCCGGATTGAAAAACTGATTGGCATCGGTTTGCTTGAATGGGTGGATTTTGAAGATGGAAGGAACCTGAGGTTGACCAGGCGCGGCATAATGCTCGGAAACAGGGTGTTTCAGGAATTTGTCTGATCACTGGTGCACGTCTACAATCGTGCCCCAGCCGTGTTTAGCCCACTCATCTGGTTCAGCGATCGGATAGCTCCAGCGATAAAGCCATTTTGCATCCTGGTTGTTCATGTTGATACAGCCTGCGCTCATCGGCGTTCCAAAATTGGTATGCCAGAAGGTTCCATGCGTTGCCAGACCGATCTCCATCTCAAAAAAACAAGTCCAGGGCACACCCATCCAGATCCGTTCACGGATATTGCTGGTTAGAACTGCATTTCCCATGTGTTTGGAGGGCATCTTGGTCTTGATTGAATACTTGCCTTCCCCGGTTGGAAAACCGGTAGATATTTTCTTCTCGAACACGATCTGATCGCCCTCATAAGCGCGTAAACGCTGGTGGGGAATTGAAACATCGATATATTTATCAGCTGGCGGAACTCCCGGGCTGATTGGCGCAAATTCTTCATCTGCGATAAAACGGAGATGTTCGTAAGGCACGGCTGTCTTCGTCTTCCCGAGCTCGTCCTGCACCTGGTACCATGGTCGTCCGTCGGGTCCTTCAATAACATCAGTTACCCAATGATTTGTGCCATAATAATACATCCAGAGGGGTTCCCATCCGGTCAGGAATTGATAATACATCGAGCGTGAATACGGAACTGTCAGCTCAGCCAGCTGTCCGCTGGCTCGGTTTGGTGCGGATAGGGCGTTGTATTCGTACTTCACCTCATACAGATATCCGCTAAAAACATAACCACCCCAACAGCGATACCAAATTGGGTTCCATGCCGGACCGTTGGGACCAACCACCTCTTCGTAGACATTAATTATTTCGTTGTATTGTCGTTGATATAAAATCAGGCTTTTCTCATCAGGTTCTTTGTAAATGCTGACACCTTCTTTGCTGCCCACCAGCATCAGACGTGGCGTAACCACAGACGCAGCCTCTGCGTCGTGCACGCCAAGTGCAGTCGCCCCCAACCCCAATAGTGAAAATTTAAGAAAATCCCGACGTGTGAACTTCATTAGATCTCCGCAGTATTATTCCATTTCGCTTAGGTCAATTGATGCGACAGAATTTCTGACAAATTTTGGACGGAACGGAAAGTCATCGATCATAGTTTGCGTGGTAACACCACTCAGGACGAGAATGGTTTCCATCCCGGCTGATATACCTGACAGAACGTCGGTATCCATCCGGTCTCCGATCATGTAGGTGTTTTCAGAATGCATATCAAAATGGTTTAATGCCGAGCGCATCATCAACGGGTTTGGTTTGCCTACAAAAAAAGGCGACTTGCCTGTAGCTTTTTCGATCAGGGCAGCCATCGCACCGGTGGCTGGAACAATACCATGTTCAGACGGACCCATTGGGTCAGGGTTTGTTGCTATGAAGATAGCACCTTCCAAAATAAGCCTCACGGCGATTGTAATTTGGTCAAAATTGTAAGATTCGGTTTCACCAAGGACGACGTAATCGGGTTTGATTGAAGTTTGGACAAACCCTACACGATGGATCGCTTCGGTCAAACCTACTTCGCCGATCACATACGCTGTTCCATTAGGCCGTTGTTGGGAAAGAAAGTTAGCGGTCGCCATGGCTGATGTGTAAATCCGCTCCTCCTCAATTTCGAGGCCGGTTTGTTTGAGACTGTAAGAGAGATCCCTCGTTGTGTAAAGAGAGTTGTTAGTAAGAATTGCGAATTTTCGACCGTCGGCAATTAAATTTGAGATAAAAGCATCGGCACCTGGGACAATCCGCGATCCGTGAACTAAAACTCCATCCATATCAATTAAAAAATTCTTTTTTTCCATTCCGACCTCTCCACAGAATAAATATCCAACACTTTTTGTTTGACAGCACCTTATTATAAACGCTCTGACAAAGGCGTGTGTCAATTTAGCGGGAGAGGGTTATCCACTCGAGGCGTGAGCACAAGTGATGCTTTAAAAGTGATCCATTTGCTTGGTTTTCCTACAATCTCGCCAAAATCAATCAGTGTTTCTCCGTCATAAACAACATCGGTCAGCCAGCGGCCGTCTGGGCGCTGCTTTTCTCGAAGTAACTGTATTGCTTCTCGTTGCCTTGGGTCAGACCGACCCGCCCGACGGAAGTAATCCAGTCCGCGCAGGATGTCATAATGCCACCAGGTGGGGAAGGCAAGAGATGTAAAGGCAGGACCATCCAAAGGTCTATACCATTTGTCGTGCGGTATCGTCTCCCCATTCAAACGTTTGAAAAGGTTTCTACTCAGCAGGTATTCTTCGCCTCGTTCACGTGCACCCCTGACATTTTGATCTTCTGTGTTGGTTTTCTCATATGCCAGCAGTGCTTCAAGCACAACGATGGTCGAATTGAACGAGCTTACCTGGGAGTCGTCATCACAATTCCAACCACCATCAGCCTTCTGGTCTTTAAGCAGTTTGCGGATCACAACGCTTACATCCTGTCTGAAGTAGATGCCCGTAGTTGCAACAGCACCGTTGAAGCATGCCTCTATTTCACCTTCGAAGTATGAATTACAAGCATAACGAACGTCTTCAGTCCAACAGACATTTTCTCTGACTTTTTTTACGGCAGCCAACGCTTTCGAATCTTGTGGGTCGATCCCCAGCAGGTAAAGCAGTGTCAGGGCATGATAGGTCGAATTGAGCCCCCTTTTCCAGACTACGCCATTCCAGCTGCCATCGGACATCTGGGCATCGAGCACCTGTTTGCCCCAGCCTTCATAAGGCACACGTCTGCGCACGTCCTCATAATCTTTGGCAGGTTCACATAGCAATTCTTTTCGCACTTGCCATTCGAGGGCAGGGTCAGAATCGAGCAGCCAATCGACCACTTCCTGAGACAGTTTAAATCCGGGTAAATATTCCATTCATCCTCCAGCGGCATAAAGCTTTTTTCATTGTATGCATAAAAGCACCTGCGAACAAAAATTTGCCTAAGCTCATTTTGGGATTAAAAAAGCCACTGTCTGAAAACAGTGGCTTTGCGCGTTGTGAAGATGTTTTACTTTTTGGTCAGGATAATGCGGGCATCAACAACAGCTACACCCTGTCCGTCTTCATAGACGATAACCGGGTTGGCATCAGATTCGGCGATTTCGTCTTTTAGATCATAGATCATGTAAGAATAGTGCGCCAATACGTTCGCCAGGGCTTTCTGGTCGCGCGGGGCTTCGCCGCGGGCTCCTTGGAGGATCTTGGCGCTCTTGATCTCTGATTGCATATCCAAAGCGGTGGCTTCGTCGATCGGCGCAACCTTGAAGGTAACGTCTTTCATCACCTCAACAAAAATACCGCCCAAACCAAACATCAGGGTCGGTCCGAAGGTGGCATCGTTCACTGAGCCAACGATCACTTCTGTTGCCCAGGGAGCCATTTCCTGAATGGCAACGCCGTCGATTTCGGCATCAGCTTTGTAGGCAAGAGAGTTTTCCATGATTACTTTCCAGGCATCGCGGACACCCTGTTCGTCTTTAATATTGACCTTGACTGCGCCAGCATCAGATTTGTGCAATATGTCGGGAGAGACGATCTTCATCACAATCGGATAACCAATTTCTTTTGCCATGCGAATGGCGTCTTCTTCGGTTTTGGCAAGCTCGGTCGGGGTTACAGGCAGACCATAAGCTTTGAAGACATGTTTGGCTTCAACTTCGGTCAGAGCATCACGTCCCTTTGCCCGGGCACCGGCGATGATCTGGCGGGCTTTTTCACCGTCGACATCGCTGGGTTTGTAAGGTGCGTTGTGAGAGGTCTGCAGCATCTGTTCCTGTTTGCGCAGGGAAGCCAGCGCTTTCACAGCCAGATCAGGCGCGTTATAGGTGGGAATATCGTGTTCAATCAGCCACTGCATCGCACTTTCGCAGCGGTCACCACCGATCAAAGAGACTGCCACGGGTTTGCCGTTTGCACCGCTTTCTTGCAGCGCGTTATAGATGGCTTCCGCAATTTCCTGCGGGTTGGTGACGGAGGTTTCGCAGTAAAGAACTACCATACCGTCCACCCAGTCGTGGGCGTAGGCATATTTGACGCATTCGTAGTAGCCCTGAAGACCAGCACCGCCGGTGATGTCGACCGGGTTTTTAGCTGAACCGAAAGAAGGCATGTGTTTGCGCAGTTCTGCCTGTACGTCTTCGGGGGCAAACTTGAGCGGCAGACCGTATTTTTCGGCTGCGTCGGTTGCCAAAACGCCAACACCACCGCCATTGGTGACGATGAGCAGGTTGTCGCCTTTCATGGTCGGCTGCAGTGAGAGCGCCAGGGTGGTGTCAAACATATCGTTCAGATCCTGAGCCTGGGCAACGCCAGATTGTTCAAAAGCAGCTTCGTAGACTTTGGCACTGCCAGCCAGCGAGCCGGTGTGGGAGGCTGCCGCAGCCGCGCCGTGGGCAGAGGTGCCAGCTTTCAGCGCGATGATTGGTTTGGTGCATTTGCGCGCTTCTTCCATAAACCGCGGACCGTCTTTAATGCCTTCGATATAGAGCGTGATACAGGTGGTGTTTTCGTCTTCAGCAAGGTAACCGATCAGGTCAGCAAAGTCGAGATCTGCCTGGTTTCCGATCGAGATCATTTTGTCAAAACCAACCCGGCGGGTGTAGGTGGCTGCGTCCATCGCGATCAGCAGCGCGCCGCTTTGCGAAACCAGGGCGGCTTTACCATCCAGGGGTAAAAAGTTGGTGAAAGAAGCGTTCATCTTATCGCTGTTCGAGAGAGTTCCGATGATGTTCGGACCGATAATGCGCATGCCATATTCACGGGCGATCGAAACAACTTCATCCTCAAGAGCATGGTCGCCAACCTCAGAGAAACCGGAGGTGATGATGCTGAGACCTTTCACTCCTTTTTCACCTGACTCGCGGGTTACGGTTGGGACAAGCCGGGCAGGCACGGTAACAACAGCCAGGTCGACAACATAAGGAACATCCTTGATGCTGGGGTAGCATTTGTAACCGAGAATTTCTTCTGCATCGGGATTGATGGGGTAGACAGGGTTCTGATACCCGCAATTTTTGAGGTTTTCGACGACTTTGAAACCGATTTTTTCGGGGTTGGTTGATGCGCCAATTACGGCGATGCTCTTGGGTTTAAGAACAGCATTAATAATAGGATCCACTTTTTTCCTCCGGTAGTGTATTGTTTGATTTACCAATTGATTAGTATACCGCAAATAAGTGGGAAATTCGGGAAAGTGGGTGACAGAAAGTGGTTGACGAAACAGCAATTTTCTTTCTTAGCCAGACATCCCCAATGCAATTGATTCGAATGCACGATAAACCGCCATTTAACCATGATTTTAACGGTGGTTTGGGATTTATGGGTCGTAGGTTATGGGCGGGTTTTACGTCTTGGGTGATGATAAAACGCTCATGTATTGAACCCGCCCGTACGTTTATCCTGGGCTTGGGCAGCTCTGGTGGAGCGGAGAGCTGTGGTTTTAAATTTCCCGAAGCCTAATAGTATTTATCTCCTCTCCAGCGCTGCTCCAGGGAAGAGCTCCGTTGTGACCGGCGACTGCTGCGACGCAACAGAGGAGGCAGACATGGAGACGTCGTCAATAAAAACATTACTATTATTGATCCCATCTGCTGTTACCTTAAACTGCACGGTCTTGCCTGTGCCAACATATGCAGTCAAATTTATCACCATTTTGACCCAACCGCCGGTGTTTCTGGCTTGACAGATGGTTTCCTTGTGGAAGTAATTGCCATTAACACCCACATAGAAATAATCCCAATTGCAGGAGTCTTGGGAACCAATCCAATACCAAAAATGAAGGTATGGTGCGGCAGAAGTAATGGTGATGGATTGTGAAATAATCGAGGTCTCATTGTAATACCCGCCCAACCAGGCGAGCCAGGAGCCTCCGTGGGCTTTAACACTACCATCAGTGATGACAGAATCTGGGACGATTAACTCAAAACCCGTAGTTGATGATTCATTCCAGGAGACGCGACCCTGTTCGAAACCGGGGTTCTTAAAGGGGTTGGCTGGAGGCGGGGGGGCTTTCCTCACCATGGGTAAAAACAGTTTGGAAGGGCTAGTTGAGCCTTGCGCAAGATTGACGACACTCACCGAAAGCAATTCCATGCCATCATAGCTGCCACCCCAGGGCATGCTGTAAACGTTGGCAGGGTTGTTATCCCAGGTGTCGCGGATGTAGATGGTGTCGCCATTGTAGCCATAGCCAACAATTGAGTGCCCTTTGAGGTTGAGCAAGACCGGGCGCCCTGCATCGATCTCTGTCTTAAAGTTTGCCAGCGTGAAACCGCCGCTTATATTATTATCGGTGTTCTGGTTGTAGCAATCGGTTACGGTGTAACCACGGGCTTCGTAGAAGAGCTTGCGACCGAAGGTGCCGTCACGGTTTGCTATTCCTTGGACTACCATTTCAGCACAGGTCAGTTTTGCTGATGAGCTTGGCCAATTATAAAAAACAGTTGCGCCATCTGGGTTTTCATATTCAGATTGACTGGTTTTCATATAGTCTCCAATGGCGGTGCCCCAGGCGTGTTGTGACCAGTTGTTGATGTAGGGGTCGGGAGCTGTGCTATCTACCTTTACCCAATAATCGTCGATGGAGCCTTTCGTTGTGCGCCCGTCCAACCCGATGTGAGAAGCGACCAGGGGGTTGTTTGGATAGTTCTTATAACCATCATTCCATTTTGCCCAATCTGTGTCTGTTAGGGGGTAGAGTCCGTTGTTGGTGGGTCCGGTATAGAGGTTGGGGTAAGAGCCACGGTCATACCAGGCTGCGATCATCGCTCCAGAGACAGCCGAACAACCAAAAACCCAGCTGTAGGAAGGGAAATTGGCAAGAGTGCCCTGAGGCTCAACCGTGGTCATTGAAGCAATCCGTTCAGCTTCATATTCAGGTAGCGGTTGGGAGGGACCGTTGATAATGTGGGCAGTGAGCTCGCTGCCGTCTTCTGTTGTGATGTTTTCGAATGAATAATAAGGTGAAACCACCTCAATTTGTGAGGTGGGAGTCTCGGGCGGCTGGTCCTGTGTCAGGTTAGCTGCTCCGGCACTGCTAACTATAACGACTGCCAGCAATAACGACAATATAGACGAGAAGGTCCTTTTGATGCTGCTTTTCTTTACCATATTTCTCCCTTTTTAAGATTGGTAGGTTGGGTTTATTAAGTTGTGAAAAAAGTATACAATGGTGGTGATTAACAAAAATTATACCATTATCCCGAAGAATACAAGCTTATTTCTGCCCCAGTTTTGTGGGTTTGTCTCTCAATAGATGATGAGGTTGCAGAGGGAGAACGCTTCGCAAAAGAGGCTCGCGATGACGGGACTGGCAGAGGGAGATCGATTCGCGACTGAGGCTCGCGATGACGAGATCTCATGGCGACGGGATTAATAAAAAAAGCTGAACCTCAATGGAACAGCTTTTTGATTTTTACTTTAGTAAAGAACTAAAGAACGGTTACATCCTGTGCCTGGGGGCCTTTGGGACCGGCGGTGACGGTGAATTCAACCTTCTGGTTTTCCTGCAGGCTCTTGTAACCATCGACGGTAATGGCGCTGAAATGCACGAAGACATCTTTTTCGCCTGACTCTGGGGTAATGAAACCAAAACCCTTTTCACTATTGAACCATTTTACGGTTCCGACTTGACGTTCTGCCATGATTTATTGATCTCCTCTGATCTAAATAAAAATTTGGTTTGTATTACTGGGGGTTTGGTTCAGATGACTAGCATAATGAAAAGCAAACTACCAATTACAACGCTATAAATATACCACATTTTTCGTTTGTAAAGGGAAACATAGCTAGTTTTTGGAAATTTCATGGTTGTAAAGTCGCTATAATTGAACCAAAAGGAGTTCCCTATGACAAAGATAAGATTAGGTTACATTGGGCTTGGCACTATGGGCGGGGCGATGGCAGAAAACCTTGCCAAGGCTGGCTATACCCTGACGGTTTATAACCGCACAGCCAGCAAGGCAGAACGCTTTCTGGAATTGGGCGCAAACCTGGCTGAAAACCCCGCTGAAGTAGCGCGCAGGTCCGAAATTGTTTTTGTGAATGTTTCAGATACCACAGACGTTTTGGAAGTGGTTTTGGGAATAAACGGCGTAATTGAAGGTGCCCATCCCGGGATGATCGTGGTAGACCATTCCACAATCAAACCTGCAGCAAGCCGCGAGATTTACAACAGACTTGAAGAAGTGTCAGTCAGTGCCCTTGATGCGCCGGTGAGCGGAGGCGATATCGGCGCGAAAAATGGTACGCTTTCGATCATGGTGGGTGGTGATGCAGACACTCTTGAAAAAGTGAGACCGATGCTGGAAGTAGTTGGTAAGATAATCACACATGTAGGCAAAGCCGGAGCCGGGCAGGTAGCAAAAGCCGCCAATCAGATCATGGTTGCGGCACAAATGGTTGCCGAGGCGGAATTGATGCTCTTTGCACAAAAATCTGGTGTGGATGTTGCCAGTGTGATTGAGGCGATCAGAGGCGGCGCAGCGCAGTGCTGGACGCTGGACAATAAGCCACAGCGTTTACTGGCTGGCAACCGTACCCCAGGTTTTAAATCCAGGCTACAGGCAAAAGATCTTAACATCGTCATGGAAACTGCCAGGGAATATGAAGCCGTTTTGCCAGGCACAGCGATCAATGCCCAGCTTTTCAACGCAATGGTGGCAGCAGGGAACGGAGACCTTGATAATTCGGCGGTTATCCAGATCATCGAAGGGTTAAACAATGAGGTGCTCGAAACAAAATAGGAGGACCAATGCACAAAGCGAGCGTTTGGATTCCGGCTGGTGAAAAAGTTGAGTGTCAGCTTTGCCATCATTACTGCAAGATCAGGGAAGGCAGGAAAGGTCTCTGCCAGGTGCGGCAAAATGTGGACGGGGTCTTATATAGCCTGAATTATGGCAAGCTGATCGCAGCTAATATCGACCCGATTGAGAAAAAACCGCTTTATCATTTTTTGCCAGGCAGCAGGAGCTATTCGATTGGAGCAACAGGCTGCAATTTTCGATGTGCGTGGTGCCAGAATTGGGACATTTCACAGCTTTCTGACCGAAACAATCCAGATCGATTGCCTTTTACCACTCCTGAACAGGTGGTGAACGCTGCAGTGCAAAGCGGATGTAAAAGCATCTCTTATACGTACACGGAACCAACTATTTTTTATGAATTTGCCAGAGATGTGTCTATTTTGGCAAGGGAAGCTCGTTTGAAGAATGTGTGGGTCAGCAACGGATACATGGCCGAACTAATGTTGGATGAATATCTGCCGCTTATGGATGCAATCAACGTAGATATTAAGGCGTTTGATGATGGTGTATATCGTAAATACGCCGGTGCTCATCTGAAGCCGATTCTGGACAATTGTGTTCAATTGAAGAAAGCAGGAGTCTGGCTGGAAGTGACAACGCTGCTGATACCAGGTGTTAACGATAATGAGGGGCAGGTTAATGGAATAGCGAATTTTATTGCCAATGACCTGGGGAAGGACACCCCCTGGCATGTGAGCCGCTATTACCCGCAGGCGCAGTTTACTGAGATATCTGCCACGGAACCGCAAACGATTATCGAGGCTGTGAAAACAGGGAAAGATGCAGGATTGCAATTTGTTTATACAGGAAACCTGGGCAGAAAAGAAGATACCAATTGCCCTTCTTGTGGGGAGCTGCTGATTTCACGAAGTGCTCTGTGGATGACTGGAAATCGTGTAAAAGAAGGGGCTTGCCCAAATTGCAGCAATAAGATTGCCGGAATATGGGAATAAGATTCAGAATTTGAAGTGATTAAACGGTTAGCCTGTTCCAACAAAGATGAAAAGTCAATTTGGGAGGCTGGAGTACTAATCTGTTGCGCGATCACACATAGCTGGTCTTTTGGAGAAACCAGATTTTTGAACGGTCAGCAAAAAGCACCAGACCGAACTGAATCGACCAGTTTGAGCAGGTAGGGCTGGAAGAAGGCGTCTTCTGCGAAGAAGGGCACAATTTCGCGCAAATTGCGCATAGCCAAAGCTGTTCCATTTCCCTGAGCAAGCGAAGGATCTTCCATCAGTCTGAAATCGATCGCCTGGGCAGCTGCCATGAGCTCAATCGCGATAATGGTGGTCACATTCTCAAGCACCATTACGCAGTGGTTGGCGGCATTCGCCCCCATGCTGACATGATCTTCAACATTTCCGGAAGAGGGGAGTGAATCAAGGCTGGCAGGATGAGCCAGAGTCTTATTTTCTGATGCCAGCGCAGCAGCAGTATATTGTAAAAGCATGAAGCCTGAGTTCAAACCACCCTGAGCTGCCAGGAAAGAAGGGAAATGTTCAGTCTTGTTGTCGATCAGTTTGGCTATTCTGCGTTCAGACATATTGCCCAGGTCAGCCAGGGCAATTGCCAAAAAATCGAGGGCCAGGGCTAACGGCTCTCCGTGGAAGTTGCCGCCTGAGATTACTTCGACCTTTCCATCTTCGAAAAAGAGCAACGGGTTATCGGTGACTGAATTAAGCTCGGTCTCAATCACGGAGCGGACATAATCAATCGCATTTCTAACTGCACCATGAACCTGTGGAATGCAGCGAAGGGTGTAGGCATCCTGAACGTTGCTGGAATTGTCCGGGCGGGTTAGCTGGCTACCAGCAAGCAAGCCGCGGATTTGAGCAGCAGTTTCTGCCTGGAAAGACTGCGGACGGGCATTATGGATCTGGGGCAGAAAAGCCCGCAGTGTGCCGTTTTGAGCTTCAAGTGACAATGCTCCGGCACAGTTGGCAGTTTTAATTAATGATTCAGCCTCAGAAACTATTAAAGCACCCAAGGCTGTCATCATCGTGGTGCCATTGGTGAGCGCCAAGCCTTCTTTGGCGGCAAGTTTAACAGGTTTTAGACCTGCTTTCTGGAGTGCATCGTTAGCCTCGATAACTTGTCCGTCCATTTTGACCTGGCCGATCCCAAGCAGAGGTAGAGACATGTGTGCAAGAGGAGCCAGATCACCACTGGCTCCCAGGGAACCTTTCGAGGGAATAAGAGGCAGAATGTTGCGGTTCAACAGCTCAAGTAAGAGATTGATAGTTTCAAGGCGGATACCACTATGACCCTTTGATAGGGTATTTGCACGGATTAACATCATCGTCCTGACTGTACGGTCGTTCAACAGCGGACCAACGCCTACAGCATGGCTGAGAATGATGTTCTCCTGCAATTTTTCGACCTCATCAGCGGAGATTAGTTGGTCTTTGAAGGCACCAAAACCTGTGGTGATGCCGTAAGCGATGCGTCCTTCATTAATCAGCTGCTGCACTGCCTGGGCAGCGCGGTTGATATTGGGAATTGCATCAGGGTCAATAGAAACCTGGATTTCCGGATAATCTGCAACTTTTACCACTTGATCAATCGTGAGCTCACGACCATTAATCAAAATTTCTGCCACCTTACTCCTTTATTATTCTTCAATGATTTCTACACTGTTGAGTTTTACAGCGGGAGCGCCAAACAAATTGGGATCGCGTGGAGGGATAGCAAGCAAAACATCCAACCCTTCAATCACTTTACCGAAAACAGCATGTTTATTATCCAACCAAGGGGTGGGCACGTGAGTGAGAAAGAATTGGGAACCGTTGGTGTTGGGTCCTGCGTTCGCCATGGATAGAATGCCTGGCTTGTCGTGTTTCAAAGTTGGGTCAAATTCATCACGGAAGGAATATCCGGGACCTCCACGACCGGTGCCGGTCGGATCGCCGCCTTGTGCCATAAAGTCTGGAATTACGCGGTGGAAAATGGTGTCGTTGTAGAAGCCCTCGCGTGCCAGGAAGACGAAATTGTTTACGGTATTGGGTACTTTGCTGGCAAAAAGTTCCACCTTGATATCGCCTTTATCCGTTTTGAATGTAGCGAAATAATTTTTCTTGAGATCCACATTGAAATCCGGGGTTTTTGTCCATTGCTTATGTGTCATAGTATTCTCCTTAGGTGAATTTTATCAGAGGTTGGACGAGATAGGACGGGGAATCGAATACGCCTGTGCGAACAAAAAAGGAGAATTTATTATGAATACTTGGCTAATTGATTTGATATTATTCGTCATAACGTATATAACAAAGAAAAAGATTCGATCCAAGGAGGAAAACTCATGGATTATATTACTCCAAAAGAAACTTCACAAAAATGGGGCATCTCAGAACGCCGAATTCAAAAACTATGTGAGGAAAACCGTATTGAAGGCGTAATCCCAATCAGCCGTGCTTGGGCAATCCTGAAGGAAGCAAAAAAACCTCGAGATGGCAGATTAAAGAGGCTAGTGCTTTTGTTTAGATTCAGTTTAGAAAATTCATGTAGAGTTTCCTGAAAGGAGGTATGGCTATGTTTCATATTTTAATTGTGGAAGATGATAAGAACACAAGAAAACTTATGCGCGCTGTTTTAGAAACGGAGCGTTATACTGTTTCTATCGCAGAAAATGGCGAAGATGCATTGGCTGTTATGGGTAAGGAACACATTGATCTTGCAATCGTAGACATTATGATGCCGGTCATGGACGGTTATGATTTTACAAAAATTCTTAGACAAGCAGATTGCAACCTTCCCATATTAATGGTCAGCGCCAAGCAACTTCCAGCAGACAGAAAACAAGGTTTTATTGTAGGAACCGATGACTACATGACAAAGCCTGTTGATGAAGAAGAATTATTATTGCATATTAAAGCATTGCTTCGTCGGGCTAAAATTGCAGTGGAGCGTAAGATCGTGATTGGAGAAGTTTGTTTAAACCTTGACTCCTTCACTGTAACCAAAGGTTCCGAAACACAAGAACTACCGCCGAAAGAGTTTTTGCTTCTCTTTAAGCTGCTTTCGTATCCAGGCATCATATTTACCCGCATCCAGCTTATGGAGGAAATTTGGGGCATGGATTGTGATACCGATTGGGGAACAATCACGGTACACATCAACCGCCTTAGAAAACGCTTTGAAGGGTATGACGAATTTGAGATTGTGTCTGTTAGAGGGCTGGGATACAAGGCGGTGAAAAAGGTATGAAAATGAATTGGTATGTTAAGGTAAAAAAGAGATTTGGGCTTACAGTTTCATTGGTGCTGTTTGTGTTTTGTATCATCCTTGCATCCATGCTATTGGCTGGATTGCTTGTAATAATTCTGCACCATGCAGGAGCAATTAATCTTTGGAATGAAGCAAGACCGGAGCAAGGAAACGTCTTTGCACCGTTTCGCGCCATATTGCCAATGATGGTTTTTAGCATTATTACAGGAACGGCAATAACAGCTTTTTTTAGCAAAAAGGCACTGCGACCTATACACAAATTTATTAAGGCCACACAAAGAATAGCAGAGGGTGATTTTAATGTACAACTTGAAATAAACGGGATATACGAATTAGAAGAGTTATCCAGAAGTTTTAATAAAATGGCGCAAGAGTTGTCTTCAATCGAAACACTACGCAGCGACTTTGTTAATAACTTTTCTCATGAATTTAAGACGCCTATCGTCTCCATACGCGGATTTGCAAAGCTCCTCAAATGGCAAGACCTTACAGACGAACAACGGTCAGAATATATTGACATCATTATTAATGAATCAAACCGTCTTACCGAACTCTCCACGAATGTGCTTAATATGGCAAAGATTGAAAAACAAAATATTCTTACCGAAATCAATTCGGTCAACATTTCCGAACAAATCAGAACAAGCATACTTCTCTTAGAGAAAAAATGGACGGATAAAAAATTGTATGTCAACGCCGATTTTGACGAATTTTTTTGCCAGGCTAATGAAGAGTTGCTTAAGCAGGTGTGGATTAACATACTGGACAATGCAATTAAGTACGCAGACCAAAGAGGCTTAATCGAGGTAAATATAAGGCAGGATCAAAATACACTTTATGTTTCCATCAAAAATACAGGAAGCAAAATCAGTCCCGAAATACAAGAAAAAATATTTGATAAATTTTATCAGGGTGATGCTTCCCGATCCTCGGAAGGAACGGGGATCGGCCTTGCCATTTCAAAGAAAATCGTTGATTTGCATAACGGGGCGATCCGTGTGAACAGCGGACCAGACCATGTTATATTGACCGTAGAGCTTCCCTTATCGTAAAAAAATGAACAATTTATGAAACACACTGCGATTCAACTCGCAGTGTGTTTTGTTTAGATTCAGTTTAGGAACGTGCCTTATCCTTTTGCAATCAAAGCAAGCGGAATGTCACTGAGTCTGCGATAATTAGAATCCGTTTGCGGCGAAACACATTTCCTGAAAAGGATAAGGAGGCATATTCAAATGCAAACGAACGAAACGAACAAAACGAACAAGAAAGGCAAGAAGAGGAAGGTTTGGCCTTGGGTACTCACATCTGTTGTTGTTATAGCGGCAGCCGCCGCATTCTATCTATACTCGATGGGAAACCCCAAAACAGAAGCCTACCAAGCCTACACCGTTTCCCGTGGGAACGTGGAAACGACAATTACAGGAAGCGGAACGCTCCAAGCAAACGGTGTGGAGAATATTAACCTGCCAGATGGCGTTGTGGTATCACAAGTGTTGGTCAAAGCGGGCGACATTATTCTGAAAGGCGAAACGCTGGCAACTTTGGACTATGAATCCCTTGTGGAGCGTGCAGCGTATCTATCAAATGAGCTTACCACACTGGATAAAAATATCAGCTACCGAGACACTTCGCAATACATTTTCGCTCCCGTTGAAGGCCGTATCAAGTACCTGCCTGTTTCCGAAAGGGATGATGTGGTCGGTACCATCGGTGAGCAAGGCGCATTGGCGATTATCTCAGCAGATGGCCTTATGATGATTGAGGTAACAACCGATCAAGAGCTTGCTCTCGACACAGAAGTTACCGTGAAATGGTTTGTCACCTCGAAAACAGGTGTAGTAACAAGAAAAACCGCATCCGGCTATATCGTCACCCTCACAGATAATGGAACACCCTACAAAGAAACCGCGCAGGTCTACAACGGGGATACCCTAATTGGCGAGGGCACCATAGAGATCAATGCACCGATTGCGGTGTACGGCAATAGCGGAACAATAAAAGAAGTACATCATAGCGAAAACACATATGTATATATGGGCAGTACCTTGTTTACGCTGAAGAATGCCGTGGAGTCCAACAGCTATCGCTTGTCTGTGGTCGAAAGAAATGAAATGGCAGAGCAACTTCAAGCTGTTTTGCTGTATATGAATAATCCCCAAATCATAGCAACAACCGAAGGGTTAGTTAGTGAGGTTATGATTTCCGACAATACAGAAACCGGAAGCGGGAGCTCAACTGGCACGAGCGAACAATCCAATAGCGGTGGCGCTACGGGAGGTAATGCAGGGGCAACAGCACAATCAACGACGAGCACCGGTACAACAGCGGGTTCTGGATTTTCAACTGCTCTTACCATTCATACCGGAGGCGCAGTTAAAATGTTCATTGATGTTGATGAACTTGATATAAACTCCGTTGTCTTAAATCAAGAGGTTACTGTCACGCTGGATGCATTCCCGGGCGAATCCTATACGGCAAAGGTAGCCCATATTTCAAAACTAGGTACGGCTACAGGCAATATTACGAACTATCCTGTTGAATTATCTTTGGAATACAATGAGCGCTTTCTCGAAGGGATGAATGGCAGCGCTGTGATCATAACAGAGCGCGCCGAGAATGTTCTTTTCATTCCTATCTCGGCGATTTACGAAGATTCAACCGGAACGTATGTCTACACCGTGAGTGGTGAAACACGAAGACGAGTGGATATCACGACGGGGATTTCAGATGGCGTAAATGCGGAAGTGACGAACGGCTTATCCGAAAACGACGTAATTCAGTATGTGGATACAAGTTCGTCCAGTATCGAGGCAATAGGTGACCTTGGTAGCAGTAATCCTTTCGGTGGTGGAGGTGGCAGTAATCCTTTCGGTGGCGGAGGTGGGAACCGTAATCCCATGGGCGGAGGCGGACAATAATGACGATGGCATCAAACCCTGTGATATCCATGCGCAACATAACAAAAATATACAATGTCGGCGGCGAAGAAGTGCGAGCACTGGATGGCGCAAGCCTCACTATTCAGGAAGGTGAGTTCGTAAGTGTTGTCGGCCCCTCCGGAAGTGGAAAATCCACAATGATGAATATCATTGGCTGCCTTGATGTGGCGGACGAAGGTGAATACTTGCTTGACGGGCAATCCATTGAGCAGTATTCAGAGGAGGAATTGGCGCGCATACGCAATAAAAAGATCGGATTTGTGTTCCAGACCTTCAATCTTCTTTCAAGGATGACTGCAATAGAAAACGTGGAACTCCCCCTGATTTATCAGCGGCTACCTTTAGGTGAAAGAAAAGAAAAGACCAATGCTGCTTTGGAGCGCGTTGGCTTAACCGATAGAAGCCACCATAAGCCGACAGAATTATCGGGCGGGCAACAGCAGCGTGTGGCGATTGCCAGAGCGCTGGCAACGGAACCCACCATCTTACTTGCGGATGAACCCACGGGAAATCTGGATTCAAAAACGGGTAGCGATATTCTATCTCTGTTCCATAAATTACACGCGGCAGGCAATACAATTGTTCTCATTACTCATAACGAGGAAATCGCCAATCAAGCACAGCGCCGCATTCGTATCATCGATGGACGCGTTTGGGAGGTGGAATGATGTTTGCGCTATCAGTAAAAATGGCATGGTCCGCTATCGCATCAAATAAAATGCGTTCCTTTTTGACCATGTTAGGCATCATCATTGGTGTTTTGTCTCTGGTCGTACTGGTTTCGCTGGTTAACGGAGCTACGGGCGCTGTGACAAGCGAAGTTGAAACCCTTGGAAATGACATAATCAGTGTGACAATCAGAGACGATAAGGGATCTCCTCTGCGGTTAGAAAATCTTACAGAAATCGCATTTGATGAGACTATCGCGCAGGTTGCGCCTTCTGGAACAATGACCGCGACAGCCAAAAATGGGTATTCTGACGCTTCCGTTTCTGTAAACGGTACTACAGCTTCATACTACGAAATCCAAGGGCTAGAGCTATCTTACGGAAGGTTTATTAAGACAACGGATGTTGATAACAGTTCCTATGTGGTCGTTCTCTCGTATGATGCAGCTGATGAGCTTTTCGGTATGGGCAATGTTGTGGGTGAAAGCATTTCCATAAACGGGCGGAGTTTTCAAGTGATTGGTGTGCTTGCTGAGGATACTTCGATGATGAGTGCAATGACGGGCGGGTTGTCTGTTTATGTTCCTTTTACAGTTGAGTCCAGAATGGCGGGGCAACCATATATCACCTCCCTCTCCGTCGCTGCTACCAACGATATTGACACCGCTCAAACTGCCGTTGAAAATTACTTGCTAAAGCGCTTTAAGCAGGATGAGGATGCTTTTAGTATTATGAACATGTCCAGCATCTCTGACGCTCTGGGGACAATCACCTCTACCCTGTCTCTGCTGCTGGGTGGTATTGCTGCAATTTCCCTGCTGGTAGGCGGTATTGGAATTATGAACATTATGTTGGTTTCAGTAACAGAACGCACGAAGGAAATAGGCATCCGCAAAGCGATTGGCGCTGGAAGAAATAGCATTATGACGCAATTCCTAATCGAAGCACTCATGGTCAGTCTGCTCGGCTGTATCTTCGGTTTGCTACTGTCATGGGGAATCCTTGCCCTTGTCTCCGCGATAGCGGGAACCATTAGTTTCAACATGTCGCTTGGTGTGGTCGGAATTGCTGTAGGCTTTTCTTCCTGCATCGGCTTGATCTTTGGTCTTTATCCGGCCAATAAAGCGGCAAGAAAGCACCCCATTGAAGCGCTTCGGTATGAAGGGTGAGGATCATAACCATTCGTGAAAACGAGTTGTGCTAGCCATACAGATTTTATGGATTGCCCCTGACGCAGCCTGTCTGCAGCGATTCTAATCCACTTTCCAACCATAAGATTATGGTTGGAAGTGGCTTAGGACTGCCTGATAACAACATACACTCCTTAATTATTCTTCACTGATTTCTACACTGTTGAGTTTTACAGCGGTAGCGCCAAACAAATTGGGATCGCGCGGAGGGATAGCAAGCAAAACATCCAAACCTTCAATCACTTTACCAAAAACAGCATGTTTATTATCCAACCAAGGGGTGGGCACGTGAGTGAGAAAGAATTGGGAACCGTTGGTATTGGGTCCTGCGTTCGCCATGGATAGAATGCCTGGCTTGTCGTGTTTCAAAGTTGGGTCAAATTCATCACGGAAGGAATATCCG
>Ga0209510_1001741_pt1 | contig 23793 bp, 21 predicted proteins | sample BiotimSIPDNA_FD_185749 | JGI IMG/M metagenome (GOLD analysis project Ga0209510, IMG submission 185749) | Anaerobic biogas reactor microbial communites from Washington, USA - Biogas_R1 time_0 SIP DNA (SPAdes) (version 2) | ecosystem: Engineered > Bioreactor > Anaerobic > Unclassified | place...
AGTTGTTGCAAAATACCATTTTTTTCATCCTTCCATTATCTTACTCAATATTTTATCGTGGGTAAGATCCTAAAATAAAAGCTTTTTTTATAAAATATATAAATCTATCGAGAAGGATAGAAACTTTTCCATTACTTAAAAAAAAGATCATAAACATTTTTCTTTTTTGGATTAATGAACAATAGCTCAGTCCCCATTAACTGGATATTTTCATCAAACCAAATAAGTTAGTTTTCTAAAATGAATTATAATAGAATTTAAAATAAAAAAAATAGGAGGATAAGTCCCTAAAATAATAATTGGAAATTATCCGTACATATCCAATCCTACAGGTTACTTATTACCTCTTCACGATTTTTTTAGTGTTATCTAAATATAATCTATTCTCATTAATTTATAAATCATTCGAAAATAATATTTTCAGAATTACAATTTTAATTGTATGAAAAATTTCTTTCTTTTATATAAATAAAAAAGAGCTCTTTTTGGAATAATCCAGCCCATAATATAAAACTTATCTTGTATTTAGGTACAATTCTGATATAACTTTTTTAAATAGTTTATTACTTCACTTGTATTATAAATTTATAAACACCATTAATTACTTTTAATATAGAAAAATAATAAAGTTATTAAAGATGCTAACATCCAACAGCAATTAAATTAGTTAGATAATTCTAAATGGCGATATCATGGAAACTAATCCTTTATTAACAATAGAAGAACTGGTTACTGAATCTGAACGTTTTTGCAGTATTATGTCTAAAGGTGTTCATGAGGACATAAGGGGGTTAAACGACGGTAAAAAGGTTGGTACATATATTGAACATAAATTTAAAGATATTTTATTAGGTAAATATACAGTTGAAATAGGTAGCTCTGCCAAAGGTATTGATTTACCTGGAACAAGTATTAATACAGATATAAAAACCACTTCAATAGTTCAACCACAATCATCTTCTCCATTTAAAAGTGCCCGTCAAAAAATTTTCGGCCTTGGTTATAATATCTTGCTATTCGTTTATGAAAAGAATGATGAATTAGAAAATAATTTGAAATTTTTACATTCTAGATTTATTGATAAAAGTAGAACAGCTGATTTTCAAACAACAAGTCGCTTAAATGAAATTGTAAATAATGATGGAAATCTGGATGATATTGAGGCTCTTTTAAGAGATAGAAATTTACCTGTCGATGAAATTGAATTGAAAACAATTTCAAAAGAGATTTTAAAAAATCCACCTAAAATTGGTTACTTAACTATTTCTAATGCTCTTCAATGGAGACTACAATATTCACGTGTTATAAGGTTAGATAAACCAGTAGAAGGAGTAATCAAAATTTATGACGACTGAATTTTCAGAAGAATTTATTGAGAATACTAAAGGTCTCCTAGAAAAAAATCTAGATTTAGAAATCCTTAATGAATTATTTAAAAAGAGAACTGGGATCAAAAATTTTTTCATCTCATATGATGAAATTGATGATTTTAAAAGTTTTTTAGATAATTTAGAGGTCTTTAATGAAGATTGTGAAGATTTAGGCGATTTTCAAACTCCTATTCACCTTACCAATAAGATTTGTAAATATTTATTAAATCAAGGTTTCTCACCCGATATTATATTTGAGCCAACTGTTGGAAGAGGTAACTTTGTTATTTCTGCTATAAACACTTTTAATACTTTACAATTCATCTATAGCGTAGATATACAAAGAAAATATGATTGGTTATTTAAATTAAATATTTTGAAATTGTCAAATGAAAAGGAAATTAATATTGTAGAAACTGAATTTCATAGAGATAATATATTTCATCATCAACTTTCATCAAATTTTAAGAAATTCTTAGATACAAATTGTAAAAGTCTATTGATATTAGGAAATCCACCTTGGGTTACTAATACTAAATTGTCTACTCTAAATTCCAAAAATTTACCTACAAAATCGAATATTAAAGGTTTAAATGGAATTGATGCTATAACAGGGAAAAGCAACTTCGATATAGCAGAATTCATTTTATTAAGCATGATAAATCTTTTCTCAAATCGTGAATGTAAAATTGCTATGTTATGTAAAACTTCAGTAGTTAAAAACTTAGTTAAAGACATGAAAAGGCTATCTTTAAATCTATCCGATATTAAATCATTAGTTATAAATTCTAAAAAAGAATTTGGTATTAATGCAGATGCTGCTTTATTTGTAGCAGATATAGGGAGGGGTGAAGAAGATTTTTGCACAGTTTCATCTTTTTATGATGAAGAATCTGATAAAAAGATTTTTGGTTGGTATGGGGATAAATTTGTTTCTAATTTAATATCATATAAAAAATACAAATATTTAGATGGCAAATCACCTTTTGAATGGCGTAATGGTGTTAAACATGATTCAATTAAAGTTATGGTTTTAAAAAAGGATATACCAGATTCTTTAAGTAATGGATTTAATGAAACTGTAAATATAGAAAAGGGTATATTATATCCGTTCTTAAAAGGATCAAATCTCAAAAAACCTTTAATTGACAATGCACTTCTAAGTGTTATTATCACCCAAAAATCAACAAATGAAGATACTTCTTACATTTCATCAGATTACCCTAATGCTTGGGAATATCTATTAGAGCATGCCAAATATCTGGATAATAGAAAATCTGCGGTTTATAAAAAGCGACCAAGATTCTCTATTTTTGGAATTGGAGATTATTCATTCAAACCCTATAAAATAGCCATTCCTGGTTTCTATAAAAACCCTAAATTTTCTTTGATTTTGCCAATTGATGACAAACCAGTCATGTTGGATGACACGTGTTATTATTTATCGTTCAGCGAATTTGAAGAAGCTTTTTTCACCTGGATATTGTTGAATAAAGAAGAAGTGATAAAGTTTTTGAACTCTATCGTCTTTTTGGACTCCAAAAGACCATTTACAAAGGAAATTCTCATGAGATTAGATTTAACGCGTCTTGTTGAAAAAACTACATTTGAAGATGTACTATATATTTATGAAAATAGATTGAAATTTTATATCAGCTATAAATTTAAAGAAGAAGATTTCATTAATTATAAAAAGATTTTGTCTATACAAATGGACAAGATAAAGATTGATGAACAAATTAAACTTAAATATCCATCCTGATATCTTCGTATTGTGTTATATAACGAACTAAATTTATTATTCAAAAAAATCAAATATTGATTTAAAGGCTTATTTTTCAAAATTGAAGGATTTATATTAACAAAAAATCTCCATAAGTCAGTCCAAAATTGAAATTTGAGAAATTAGAAAAATTCTTATCTTTTTGTTTAAACTGAAGATCAATTTAACCGCCATAATTTAACTATACAAAAATTATACATATTTACATTTAATAATAATTGGTGTATAAATGGCATCTGATGACTTATATTCCGCAAAGGCTACTTTTCGAGGTTTTCGCGGTCAAACACTTTATATACTCAGCAGAGTAATCAACGATACAGAAAAATGTAGTTATCGTCCTGAAGGTAGAGAAGATTTAGATATCTATTCTAAAAATGAATTAAGAGAATTAATTCAAGTTAAATTCTACAGCAACGATCTTACGCTTTCAGATCTTAAACCTGAGAAAGAAAGTTCATTTTTAAGAAGATCTCTTAATAGTTTTAAAGATGGTTTAAATCTAAAAATCAGTTTAGTATCATTTGGTCCCATTGGTCCTGAGCTAAAAAATGCTTTCAGAATCGATGGCAATGACAGGACAAAAATCAAATCCAAATTAAAAGGTAAAGGATATACGGATGATGAAATTCGCTTAATTTTCAATAATATACAAATTTTAAAGGTAGACGAAGACGAATTAAAAAAAGAAATAACTGATCATTTAAAAAAAAGCCATGTTGGGTTAGATCCTGATAATGGTTTCAATTTATTGATGAATTGGATTTATCAACTTTCTGAAAAGGCAGAAGTCATTGACAAACTTGATTTAGTTAATAGATTAGATAATGTAGCTGCTTTCTTAAGCGAACGCCATACCTTTCTTAAAGAATATGGGAATTCTGTAAAGACAATAGAACCCACTGAAAAGACTAAAAGCTTTGAAGATTTGGAAGAAGAATTTTATAAGGGTATTTCTGCCCGATATGAACATATTCTGGCAGATTTAGACGTTGAACGTCCCGATAAACTGTATGAAATTGAGAAGAAAATCAAAGACAACAATATTATTATCATTCATGGGGCCTCAGGACAAGGAAAAACTACTTTAGCATACCGATTTTTACACGAAACTTATCCAGAAGCCCTCACATATCAAATAATTTCAAAAGATAGAGATGCTTTGGCGATAATAAGCACCTTAGATGCTATATCAAAATCAATTGACGATAATATTGCCATTTATATTGATGTTGAGCCAGGTGATCTTGTCTGGCCTGAAATCGTTAAAGAATTGTACAGATATCCTAAATTTCACGTTTTTGTAAGCATTAGAGAAGAAGATTGGACAAGATCCACCTTATCTGGGGCAGATCTTATTCCATCTGATGTAGAACTTACACTGAATAAAGAAGAAGCCGAACATATATATGAAAATTTAATATCAAAGAAACCAGATACACAGTTCCTAGATTTTGAGGATTCCTGGCTGAAATTTGGTGGTCAAGGACCTCTCTTAGAGTTTACTTATTTAGTAACACAAGGAACAACATTAAAAGAAAAATTGAAGGATCAAATAAACAGAATTAAAAAGGAATCTACTGAAACTGAAAGATTGGATTTTTTGAGAATTGTTTCAATAATCGGGATGTTTGGAGGTAAAACTGATCTTAGATCCATAAAATCGATAATTAAATTAAAAGATCCTATACATGTAATTGATCTTTTTCAAAAAGAGTATCTAATTAGGGAAAGTGAAAACGGTAGATACATCGAACCATTACACCCAATAAGATCAGAAATTTTAGTCGAGATTTTATCTGACCCAATTTTATTACCCTTTAAAAATGATATATCAATTTGTATATCGGTAATTGATGAAATAGACCTTGAAATATTTCTTTTAAATTGTTTCTTAAATTATGGGGCTGACAAAGCAATTTTAGATTCTTTAAATTCTTTTACACCCTCGACTTGGACTGGTTATGGTTTAATTTTGAAAAGTCTGTTATGGCTTGGAATAAAGAATTATGCGGATGTCAATATTGAAATTATAAATGAAGCACATGAAAAATTTGGTTCTGCATGGCAGTTTGCGCTATTTATGGATTTAAGCGACGCTTTAGGTGAAAATCCAATAGATTTCATTGATAATGATTTGTTTCCTGAGGAATTCAAGAATGAATCAAGATCTTTGCGAAACAAACTTCAGGATAAGGAAATTATCTACGATTTTTTAAAAATTTGGCTAAAAAATTCTGAATTGCCGTCTGAAAATTTAGAATTAGATATTGATTGGATGTATGCAGGTTTAAGTTTGTTCTGGTTTAATAGACTCGAAATAGAGAAAGAAATTAAGCTTTCAGATATGGATTTCGATAAATATTTCGATTCATTATCTTTAGATTCTATAGCAGATTTCATGCTGGGATTGTACCATTTTGAACCTACGAGTTACATAATTAAAGATTACAGACCAAAATTTCTTGAAAGGTTTAAAAAAGAACTTTTGGTCCCTTCAATTGAAGATGATGGTGAGAAAATAACATTACATTGTATAATAGATGTTACTGAAGCAGAAAGTTCCAAAAATACTAAAAATTTTGCTAATGAAAAAGTAATGGAAAGGATATCATTAATTAGGAAATTGTATCCTGAAAGGAAAAAATTTGCCTCTAAAGGTTATGGTCATAAGTTATCTTTTCTGAAATCGGACTATGATGATACTCAAAAGGGAATACCCATTAAAAATCTTCCTTTAGATTGGCTGATAGAGATTAATTCTAATTTCATCGGATTGGTTGACTATAAATTCAGACCAGATACTTGGGAAGACTATGTTCAGGAAGTGGTTAAAACACGTGAAGGTACGTTAAATGTTATCAAAAAGTTACTTAAAAATCTTAAAAAACATTTCAAAACCAGAAAATTTGTAAATGTTTTAGAGCTAAATGGATTATATTCTGAATGGGATATCACAAGACAAAATTTAGAAACAAACCTTTTCCCAAAGAGCGCTGTAGATCCTTGGGGATTTTCCAGTGAAAATAAAGAACAAAAATTTACAGAAAATGAAGATATTGCAAGTACTAAAAAAACTTCTTCTGTAAATTTAAAGAAATTTAGTGATTATAGAAAAGTTCATATGGACTTTATATCCCATTTAAGAAATTTTTTTAATCAAGGAACACATGTTATTCCATTAAAATGTTTAACTAAGAATAAAAAAACCAATTTGGAGCAAATAAAAAAAGATTTGGAAGATAAAGGTATTAAGACAGATTTAAATAGGCTTTCTGTCATCAATTTATATGATGGGTACATCAAATTAGTTAAATTTCAAATAGAATTTAGCAATTATTTTAAAAAATATGTAAAAATAGACAATCTTGAAAAAGACGAGCTTAATTACTATGGAATATTGACTGAAGTATGGAGGATTTTTGCGCTAACTGAATTCAATTTAAATAAACAAATCATAAAAAACGCTAAGAATGCCTTTAAAAATGAAAAAAAGAGCACTTATAAGGAAATAATAAAAATATTGGAGAAGGAAAACCTTAATGGCAAATTAGTTTCAAAGTTTTTTGACAATGTCCACGAAACCTTTATAACTTTTAATGTTTCTAGCACTAATAAATTAGATGAAACACTTCATAAAGCGATTAATTCAATTAAAAACAAACTTCAGGGCATTGAATATACTGATCTGAAGAGATTATTATTAGATTTGGAATTTCCATACTTTAGAATTATAATTCTAATTAAAGGCAAATTATTAATTCCATTTAGTTTTAATTACCCATTATTCAGAGCATTGGGCTCTGAAAACAACGAAATAGGAATCATGGATTTAAATCCTCAACCACTAAACGATAAAACAAATAAATTAGCTTTAGAATCTTGGTCTGATTGTATCCCTGAAATTATCGAAATTCAAAAAGGGATAAAAATTGAAGAGCTCGAACAACTCGTTTACCATTTAAAACAGTTAGTAGATCTCGAACTAGATGATCTAGGATTTGAAATCACACAAGATTATGCTGATAAAATTTCAGGGAAGATAGAAAAAGATTTCCAAGAGGTTTTAGACTTCTTAACTTTTGTAACAAACAGATTAAATACATATATGACTATTTTAAAAGGGAATAAAGAAAAAATATCTCCTGAGATCAATTCAGAAATAAACAAAATCTTTAATTTGATTAAAGAATCTCATGAAAATGTATTTCCAGAAAAACCGGATGGTTCTAAAGAAGTGGAATTCAAGATTAAATTAAATTCAATTGGTGAGTGGTATGACAAATTAGAAAAAAGTAAAATAAACATATATAAGCTTTATTTTTATTATGCAGACCAAATGATATCAGAATATGGATAATTCGTCTATTAATTTTTAAGGATTATTGAGTGAATAATATTTAGGAATAAATTAGAAGTTTAAGGTTGATTTAATTAATTTAGCTGTTATAATAATGTTTTGATATAAATTATCAATAAATGTTAAAAGAATAAAAAAAGAGAAATATTAATAATTACAAGTCCCGAATTAAAACTATTCACAATCCAAATCTTTTTACTCCGTTTTTCTTTTAGACATTCATAGAAAATATAGCAAAAGCTAATTAAAATCAGTATTCCAATAATTAAGTTAATCATTTTCATCAATTTTTTTAATTAGAATTTGGGTGCTCAATATCTAAGTCTTTAATTTCTGAAATATGGCATTTGGGCAGTTTGATTTTAAAACAATCCTTTTTTATTCTGCAGTTCTCACATTTAGATGGATCAATATATGCACCATATGCATCACAGAATATCATTTCACTCATCATTCAACCTCCTCTAATTAATTTTCAAGTAATTGTAATGGTAGTTTTATTATCATTGACCTTTTCTACCGTTATATTCTTATTAACATTATTAGAAAGTTCAAAATTCAAATCGAAGTTATTTTTTATGGTGTCATTATTTATTGACTTGTTTGTATTGTCTCCAGTTGCAAAAACGAAGTTTTGATCAGCTGAGTAATTCACCAGAGATCCTATTCCTGAGGTGAATAGGAAAATTGGTATAAGAAGAAATAAAATGAATACAAAAACAGCTTTATCCTGGTTTGTGCCTGTTTTTATTCTTCTTCCTTTGCTGAAACATACAAAATTCGTTTTCCAGAAGGGATATAAAACAGGGCAACCATTTACTGTTAAAATATCTAGAAAAATATGGGAGATAAACCCTATTAACAGTGCAGCTGCTATACCAACATCAAAAATACAGATTAATGAAAAAGGAATTAACCAGATTAATGAATGTCCATAGCCCCTATGTTTACCTAATAATCTATCTATTATATCTGGAAATACAGATATCCAACTTGCAAAGAAAATACCAATTAATATGTTGTTTAGATTGGTTAGATAGGCGAATGTGATGAATAATAGTATGGCTCCTGCTATGTGGGTGTAGCTTCTCATGAACGGCCCCCTGCATACATCAATGTCCTGAAGATTATGAGTGCAAACCATCCTGCACCTATGAGTACTATGGCCATTATCATCGAAGATGCTGTTTTTAAATAAATAAAAAAGCAGTACACACTTAAAATAGCATAAATAGTATATGTGATATTAATTTCTTTTTTACCACAATTTAATTTATATTCCTCTTGATTAACTAAATGAAATGTCTTAAAAAATGAGTAAACATCTGATTTGAAATTTTTTTTAAAACTGCATATGAATTGAATATTTTTCAGGCTATTAAGGTATTGATAAATTTGGACCGATCTTTTGGTCAATCTTTCAAAGTGATTGAAGATTATTACTAATTTTTCGAAGTGTAACTCTTTGACTAATATTTTCTTGAGTTCTTCCATTGTTTGACGTTTTAATGAGGGCCTTTTTCTATTTGATACTTTATTTATACATTCTATTAATCTTACTTTAACTGGTAAGGGTTCATTGAAATAAATACATAAATAATCGGTCATTAATCCATCATAATACTTATAGACATCTTTATTGTAGAAGATAAGGTTATTTCCATTATCTATCTGCTCCTTTATTTGTATTAAATTCATACTTAAAATTATGATTTTATCTCATATAAATATTTTAAAAAAACACACACCTAAAAATTGAATTAAATTCAGTGGTAGAAAATCAATTCATAATAATTAAATAATATTAAATAATAATATGCTGATGATAAAGGAGGAATAATATTTGATAAGAATTAGCATGTCATTGTCCAAGGAAATCTTAACAGAATTTGATGAAGTCTTAGAAAAAAGAGGATATAACAGCAGATCCAAGGGCATAAGAGATGCACTAAAAGATTACATATTACGCTACCAATGGATGAATGAGATGGAAGGAGAGCGTATCGGAATATTAGCAGTAATTTATAATCACAACTACACAGGAGTCATGGAAGACCTCACTAATATTCAACACGAATTCAAGGAGTATATTAATTCAGTCATGCACATCCATATGACTGAAAAGCACTGTCTTGAAGTCATAGTAGTAAATGGGAACATAAAGTATATTCGAGACCTTACAGAGAACATCCAGAAACTAAAAGGTGTGGAACACGCTAAACTAACAACTGCAGATGTAAAAGAGTAAAATTACACAATATATGCTTCTTTTTTTGTTTTATACTCATTTTAATACTTAAAGTAAAAACTAATCTTTAAATTTCCTAAGCTGTCTTATATAAATCTAAAATTTTTTTAAAGTCAATAGGACTTTGTTCTATCTTATTCTTTTCAATATATTTTTGAATAATCAAGTTTCCAGGATGATCTAAAATACTCAAATCAATCCACTTATTAAAGCATATGATATTGTCCTCTCTTAAATAAGCGTTTGCAATGTTTATTGAGATGAATAACTCGAAAATCGGCGGTATGGTCAAAGATAATTTATTATATTTCTTTTTTTTATAATTACGATAATGTTTTTCGATTTCATCAATTTCCCATGGCAATTCCTTGCCTATCATTAAATATGTTATTATTGATTCAATACAACAATTATCTAAAATATCTGCATGTTTATCTAAAAAACTATGATAATTAGGGGCCTTATGCTTTGTAAAGATAATTTGATTATATAAAGAATATATGTTTACCATTGGTGGTTGATATTCCGTTTTAATAACATATTTTAGTCCTTTTTCTAGTAAATCTTCGTAATCTTTTAAGTAAAGCTGGTGAACTAAACTTTCATTACTTGATTCTATATTAATATTATACATCAAGTAAAAAGCCATCATTGGGAGTTTGTATTCCTTTTTAACACCACTTTCAATTAATTGTTCAATTTTAAGACATAATCCTACTAGTGGAATTATTTTTTCATCATTTAAAAGCCCATATGAAAGATATTCTAAAAAACCAGAGAGCATTATTATTGAACCGTTTGGAGAAAAATTATTTGCATCTCCAACCCAATATTTAGGATGCAAATACATTTGTATTGTTTGTGGCAAATTATTATACCAATCATATCCATTTTCTATTTTTAATATCTCTTGATTTTTGATAAAAGTGGAAATAACATGATGAACTAATCTTACCAACCCCCTATATGTAAGATAGCGTTTATCTTCCCAAGAAGTTGTTTCCTCAAATATTAAATTATCAATTTTTATATGTTTTTCAATCTCCTTTAACCCATGAACATATTCCGAACGCATTTTATAAGCGTTGTCTAATACTTGTTTTAAATCAGACTTCCGTAATGGATTTTTTATGCCATCTGCTTCAGATTTAAAAAATTCATCAGTAACATATTTTTCAGTAAATTCTACAAATCGCTGCTTTAATTTTGAATTTGATGATGATAAAAGTAATTGGCGGATTTCATCTGTTATTCCATTTCCTAAACCATGCTTTTCAAACAATTTGTCTAATTTACTTTTAACAGAAGGATCATAATCTTTCCAATTAGATTTATATTCATCAAAATTTTGTGCCAATGATTCAATACAATATATCATAATGGAATATGATAAGTCTATATTAGAATCTAAAAACTGTAATGAATGAGAAAACGCTTTAAGAACATCAATAACTACAATATACTTTTCACGAGGTAGATCAATAACCTTTTCAACAAATTTAACAAAATTTTTTGCATCTTCATTACTTCCAACTACCGGTATATCGAAAAATTGATTTACAAATTTACTGGGAACATACTCAGTTTCACTGCCTTTTGGTGAAACTCTACAATATTGTTCTACAATACTCTTATCACTATTGAAAAAGGACTTTAAACCAAATATACATAATAATTGGAATTGTTCTATTATTTCAGAATCTAATAGGCCCCCTATTGCGCCTTTATTTTCAATTTGATTCGTATATTTAATTATATACGATGTTATGGATGAATAATTTGTTTCAACTGGTTGCAATGTTGCTACGCATGTTTTTATAGGAATAATCCAATTAAAATTAGAATAAGAAATTCCAATACCTTCATAACTTCTTAATTCATCTGTTTTATAAAATTTACCAGATGTTACTTGTAACATTGACATTTCCCTCAATTCACTTATTTCTTATTTTACTCTATTTCAACATCTTCTTTTTTATAATAAATTTCAGTAGAATAATCCTGCATGAAATTAACTATGTCATTTACAGTATTTTCATCAATTTTATTATTGTTTTTTAATATAAACTGATTTAAATCCCTTGCACCTACAACAGAGTAATATTTAGGATTATTAATTATCTTAAAATTGTTTTTTATCAGAGCTACTATACCTGTAATCCAAATTTTTCTATTTAAATTTTTATTTAGAAATTTACTCAAATCTAAAGCATTTAATCTAACCTGATTTCCAGGGTTTCTCTTCATTTTTTGACTTGAAGAGCGGCTATACCAATCATTTCCATATATCTTAAAGAAGCCAGAATAGTTCTTAGTTTCAATCAAAAATACTCCTGTAGGACCAATTACTATGTGATCAAAGTTTCCTTTCCCTCCGGGTATGGTTACATCATTAAAAGTGAAATAACCTCTAGGAAGATCTTCCAGGTATAAGGATACTAACTTTTCTCCTTTGTCCCCTTTCATCCAGCTGCGGCCTTCATTATGCCCATAATAATAAACTAGTGCCCCTACTATTGCAATAATTAGCCCAAGTATATTTAACATAATGATGCCAATTATTCCTACAATAATAATTATAACACCAAAAACCATGACGATTTTATAGTTAAAGCTCTTTTTATCTGTGTAACTATAACCATGGGCTATTTTATCTCTTCGTTCACTTTCGGTTCCATGGTTATGGTTAATTGAGTCTTTAAACTCTAAATTACCGCCACATTCACATTGAAAATTAGATGGTTTCTCTCCTTGTTCTAATTCATATTCATTTCCGCATTCTACACATTTCACTTTTTCCAAGAAAATCTCTCCGATTTACTCATACACTAATGATGTTAATATGAATATTTTACACAGTGTTTTCTAAGTAAATGTACGATTTCTGCCAAGGCTTCTTTCTTAGTTTTCGTTTCTGCTGTTGTTATGTATTGATTTAATAGTGTTTTATCTAAAACTTTTATTTTTTCGTTCTTCCTTGTCTTGTAATTGATATTGGTAATAGCTAAAACACCTTTAACTAATACATTGCCACTTATGCCTTTATGTGAAATATACTTCATTAAAGCTAAAGCATTATTTTCAGCGATATATTCAACCATGTTATTCATTTTATCACTAGATTCAAATGAAAAAATCCCATTTGGCCCAATTACAACATGATCTATATGAATGGGCGTTGTTGGTATTTTTACATCACTAAAAATGTAATATCCTTCAGGTAATTCGTTCAAATATTTATCAATGATATTGGCATTTTTAGCCTTATTATTCCACTTACTGCCACTATCTATACCCTTTAGGAAAGATCCTATGCCCATCGCAAGAAAAACTAATAGAAGATAAAGAAATCTGCTAAAAAAAACGAAATCCCATACTTAAAACCAAAATTATGAAAATTACAGTGAAAATGATCATGATCAGTCCGACAACTGTCAATGTTATGTACTCTATAGCTTTTTTTTGGGAATGAATCATCCCTGAAGACTCAACAGTCCTAGAATATTTAACAACACTCTCATTCGAATAAGTTTCTTCTACTAGATGATTTTCAGGAGCATCAGCATATCCTAATTCCCCACCACAATTACATTCAAAATCAGAAGGGTTATTACCATTTTCTAATTCATATTCCTGACCACATTCTTTACACTTTACTATTAGCACTAAAGAACACCATAGATATTATTTATATTTGATATGATATTCTTTACTAAAGTTCATAAAATCAATAAACTTTTATATATTTTAAAATAAAATAGAATGATAAGTGGTGCGATGGGGTTTCCTTCGTACCACCTATTGCCACTTATTTTAATCTTTGCCGCCCGTGTTACGGCAACCCCCCACTAAAAGAATAATATTAATAAAAAAAAATATCTTTTCAGATCCTTCCCTGAAGCCTGTTTTTCACTCGGTTTTGCAGCTCAGGATCTGTCAAGAACTCCACTAAGAGGCATTGGGCCACCAGATTTATTTTAAAGTTCCCAGACATTCTCCAGACTTTATTATACATCTTCCATGGGAGGTCTACGCAAAACCTTTTATTTTTCCATTTATTCATAATTTTTCCTTTCTTCTTATTTTCTGCTGTTTTTTAGCCTTCCACCAGGCTGTTTGATATCCGCAGGAGCATTCTAGATAGATCCACCAGCGGCCTTCTTTACCTAGAAGTCTGGCTCCATTTTCATCAGGAAACATTTTAACTATACTTCCCTTGGAACCACATGTTAAGCAGCCTATCTGCTGGAATAGTTGATTAATTCTTGGATCCCGGCAAATTTCAATCCCCATATGGTCTTCCCCATAATCTTGGGTAGGGTTGTTAAGGTGCCCTGGTCCTGCAGCATGACACCATTTACAAGGAGTAAAGTGGCCACAATTAGTTGGGACTTTGTGGTCTTCTTTCATCATATCTATAGCTGTACAACCTGGTGAATGTAGTCTTCCAGTGTTGCTATTTCCAATTAAGGATCCATACGCTTCGTATCCTTTTTTGTTCATCAAAGTCGTGCTAAACTTCTTAGTTTGTATCTTGGTTTCCATTCTTCTCACCTATTGCCCAGAGTAATTATTATTACTCTAATTAATATTAGTATTAATTAGTATTTAAAGTTTTCGGTTTATCCTTTCTTTATTTTGCTTATAAATTGTTAAACAAACCTTTTATTTAAATCTAAATTTTACCATCCCCATGTTTTTGATATCGCGACCGGCCTGGAGAGATTTGATTGGTAAGTTGAGGATCCCTGCTGCTGCTTGAAAAAAGAGTGATCAGTCTACTGCCAGAACCCCCATTGAAGGCTCCATTTACTTACAAGTCCACTTATTAAGATTTATTACTGTTAATACGCGCTTCAGTGTAAGGTCCCTAGATATAAAAAGAATTGGATAGCGCTCGTAGGCATCCCGTACTGATTCTAACAACGTATTGACCTCGGGCCTCCGCCGTAAGGCGGTCCGCCCAACCGTCCTTCGTTGAACTGAATCACTCGGGACTCCTCGATAGGGTCCTCAATATGGCGTCCTTAGCGGCAGTCTTCCCTGGTGGGTGGCGGGAGGAGTTGATCGGGTAGCTCTGGTTCTTCATTAAAATCATTATTAGAATTAAAAGTAGCTACAGCAACACCATAACAATAAGCAGCAGCAGCGAGACCAACTTCAATCAAATCCGGAGGGCCGGTCGCAAAAGCATCAATTCAAGGAGGTTCCCTATACTTCCCATCACGCATTGTTAAGTTGGAGACATGGGAAAATTGTACAATTACACTGCTAATTTGTTGTTATTGCATTACCAAGCTGTCAAAACGAATGGAAAGATGAAACTACAAATAATATAGATTCTTAATAAACATTATGACTACTTTACCTTTACAGTACATTAAAAGAATCAATGAGAATATCAGCAAATCTAAAGATATTAAAAGTTTTTTTGGAGATTGGTTAAACGAACAGATATATACAGAAGAAAAGGAGTATCACCATATACTCGTCATATTGGCTGATTTAAAAGAACTTAATAAATTAACAAATAATCTCAATATATTAAAAAATAACTGTCCTAAATATCCTCGTATAATCCGAAAATTAAAATCTGATAACGCCAATTTTTTTTCAAATCTATCTGAAGTTGATGTCGTTTCATATTACTATCTCAACCATAATAAAGAGATTCTAGAATACGAACCTTCAGTTGAAGGAGGAAAAAACTTAGATTTGATGTTAATAGGAAAAAATGGTGTTAAATATTATTTTGAAATTTTTACTGTTTTAGAAGATGTGGTACAACAGAAATATAGTGAAATAACAAATGATATCAATTTAGCTATTGATAAACTCAATTTAGGATACATAATACTTTATAAAATCACTGAAGACTTTAAAAGTACATATATACCTGAATTTGTTGATTTGGTTAAAAAATCTTTGAATAAAAATAATCTAAATACAAATACAATAAAATTTTGTAAAGATGGAATTAAAGTAGCAGAATTTAGAATAAAACAAAAAGGTGGTGGTGGTGGTAGTATTGGCCCTGGAAGTTTTATAGATCCAGCTGGAAGAGTTGAGAAAAAGATTTTAGACAAATTACATGAACAACTACCGGACAATCAGAATGTTATATTAGTAATTAATTTATCTTATGGATTTCCACATTTTTTAGCTGTCGATCTAGCTTTAGAATCAATTGAATATCCCAGAAACATAGCAATCATTATTGCTTACTTCGGAAACAACTACAAAAGCAATAAAAAATGTTATCCAAATCCAAATTTAAGTAAAAAGGCAGTAAATGATATAATTCATGATATTATTTAATTTCTTCTCTAATATTGGGGTTATTTTCGTGACCCCATCATGCTAAATTCGAAAAAAGTTAATGGACTTCTTGTGAAGGGAGTATTCCGGAAATATTAGCGAAATATATTATGTTTATCTGCTAATTTTTAAACAGGCTAATTCTGCAATTGATTTATGTGCATCTCCTATTTCATGGGCTTCTAAATATTGTTTAAGAAAACTCTGTTGCTCAGGATAAGATTGATAAATTTCACCTATTAATTCAGAATATTTCATTTTTCGCATATTTACTATCGATAAACCATTCTTCTAAATTTATATCATCAGTATCAGTATTTCCTTCTGCAGCATATAGTAAAGCTGCAGTTTTAAGCATTAAATCCCAAGATGTAGGAATCCCTGCATCTTTCGATACTCCTGCACCTGCAAATAAAATAAATTTCTCTTCTCCGGGTAATGCACTAGCAGCCAATCTTATAGTCGGATCCAAACTAATCCCTCGGTGAATTTTTTGAGACTTATATTTAATATAAATAATCATTATTTATCATAAATATAATTTTTAACCCTTGCATCACTCCATCCATAATAATCCTTCAAAAACTGCCAATAGTTACCCTTCTTCAGACAGCCATAACAATAATATCCACACCGGTGCACCCTGAATGATGGTTTCTTATCATCATGGTCTGGAAAGGGGCATTTGTACATTACGTATTCCTTTTCTGGATATTCTTTAACTGGTTCTCCCAGGATGGGTTTGAAGAAGATCCTATGGTCATCAACGAATTTAAATTTATTAACCCTATACTGTTTTCTATTGTTTCTTCTAATATTTTCTTTTATTTGGGCATTGTGCGCCCCTATTTTATCTATTTCCTGCAAATGCAAGTGAAAATCTGTGATAAAGTCCTCCCTGTAGAAACTTTTTACTTCAGGCATCAATGCTCTCTCTATTATGGCTTCATATTCATCTTGAACTGTAAATGGAACAACTGTTAATCCAGTTAATTGGTGTTTACTGTACGGAACCCTGGAGAGCCTGGACTGTGCATCTTTAGCTACTGCAAGATCTACTGTCTGGTAATTGAAGGAATTTTTAACATGCTCCGCAAACCAAGAAACTGCTCTGTTTAGGTTAATGAATTTGGACTGGTTGAAAAAGGCGTAAGCATGACATCCTTTACAGCCGCTGAAGAATAGGGCTGGATATTTGCCGAATGTTTCCCTAAAATTACGGGCAAAGTCTTTTGCTTCATTAATCGCAGGTTTAGCAATTTCTTTATCTATGATCGACTTTTGCAGCTGGTCCTTGAGCTGCAATTGTTTATCTTGTTCATTATTTAATCTTTGACTTCTTAGTTCAACTATTTCTTTCTTAATTTTTTCAAGTTGATAATGGCTTACGTCAAAGTCAAAGAAGACTCTATCAAACACCATTCTCTCAGTATTTAATTTATTTAAATTACCCCTACTTCCATGATCATAAGTATGAATTAAACATGAATGAGTGCCACTGTTATGGTGCACATGAAGATACAATTGTTTAGGGGTTTCCACTTTAAATTGGATCCGGAAATTTTTATTTACAAAATCATCCGGACGTCGGAAATGTCGGTAAAACCTGTGACCATAGAATGACCGGTAAAACGATTGTATCCCCTTCATCATAAACCCTCCTTTTTCTCTTTTTTCTTTTCTGATAGAATTTTATCAAGTTTAAAAAGCTCATCATAAGCCTTATCTGTAGCAGTTATCATCCCATCTACATAAGATTCTGAAACATATCCATAGTAAACTAGGTTTTCCACGTAAAGTTTCACTTGCAATGGCACTATACCGCCCATATTAACACTCAAATCCATGATTAATTTCTCAAGTGTGAGTTTAGTATGGGGGCTTCGATAATCATCTACAACCCTTATCACGTGCAATAAAATAAACTTCTTAAGTTCAGGACGTGTATTTTCTAAGTCTAATAAATATGAAGGTTTTAAAGGTGTTTCAACCTGTTTTCTAGGGAGTTTGGAGAGTTTGGATTGGTATTTTACGTAACCCATCCTTTAACCTCCATATCTTTAATGGTGGCAGTGATATCTGCTATTTTAAACCTATTTTTCAGTTCCTCAATCAGTGAATTTAGAGTATGCTTACCATACCCTGCTAGTGCAGTGAATATTGCTTTCTCAATACCATCTAAGTTCCTGTAATCTATCTCTGCATCTATGGCCTGTCCGATAATTCTACTTTCATCCTTCAGAATTTCTCCCTTAGTTTCAGGCTTATTTTCTTGCTCTCTGACCTTGTTTTTATAAATTCTAAATTTCTCAGAATGAATAGAAGTTAAGTGATACACCACCTTGTTGGGAACCTTGGGATCATATTGGGGTAGGTAGATCACATCCACTACTTGGTGGGAGGAATTTAGAATTTGTTCTTTTATGAACTCTTCTTCCTTACTTTTTATTTTAAGCCAGTCCATATTTCCGATAGCTAAAAGTAGACTTTTATATTCCCTGGCTCCTGTTTTAATGTAGACTTTAGTCTTTCCCTTAATACCATACTTACTTTTGGTGTCGCTGTCATGGTAGATGTAGCCGTTGTCTTCAAAGAAATTAAGGATCTGCCAGGCATATTTAGATGATTTCTTCAACTTTTCATGGAGAGATTTAGTAGTGATAAATCCCTTATCATCAATAACTTCATAAATAATTGGTAGAGCCTCTATCAACCTCTTATCAAAACCAGTAAGTGTGGCTTCCATGATGGGTCCTCCTAATAGAATGGCATGGGCTAAGTCAACCCAAGATGCAACTAATACTGGTTTCTCATTTAATTCAGATCTGCAGCGCTGGTACTGGAATAGAAGTGCACTCTCTTTTATCAGTTGCATTAGCTTTTTAGAGTCCCTCCGGGCCCTGGGGTTAGAAGTAGGGAATATATCCATCAAATCCTTCTCAAATGGGATCAAAACAGTATAAGGCAGTAAAATCTTATAGGATTCTGATAAAAGCTTGTATTTTGAGTTGAAATTGATTTCACCCTTTATCTCTTGGAGTTTTTTCTCGGTTGATTTGAAATTCTCCTCCAATATCCTCTTGGTCTGCTCCTCGCTGTCATCAACAGGTATGATAAAATTACGACTAGCAAACTCCGGGTCCAGTTCAATGGCCGTAGTAGTTGTGACCAGTGTTTTAACCGGAATTGTAGTCTGTTGAACTTCAAATTGACCTGTTTTCGGGTTTTTAACGGTTGTTTCGGCTATGAATCCCCCGTCATCTGCTGACATTAACCTGGTTTCTTTATTCTTAAACTCTTCTTCCAAAGTTTCTTGGATGTAGAGTATATCAATATGGTCCAGGTCGTCAGCATATTTAAGGGCGGTGTCCGAAAGACTACCCACCTTCTTGGTCCGGTGTAAACCAGTCACTACGTTTGCAGTATTTGTCTTACCAATTGATGAACCACCTTTAAGAGTGTTTATAGTTGATAATCCCAGCCGAGCTCCAACACAATTAAAATTCAAAATATGTTTTGATTCCACCTCCCCTATGATAAAACCATCATCAGGGGAACGTTCATAAAGTGCTTTATCAATAAAACTTAAAAGATCAGGCTTTTTAAGAATCTCTATAAGTTTTTCTCTCTGTTCTTCAGAGATTTCTTCTGTTTGATCTTCATTTATCAATTCAAAATCAGGATTTTTTTCTACTTCCTCTTGTATAGGTGACAATAATACCCTATTTCCACCTATAAAAACCCCTACTTCCTCTAAATACTCCTTTATTTCATCAGATTCTATTCCAGTTTTAGCGTTTAAATGTTTGACTAGTGCCTGGTCCCGCTTTTTGTTTTCAACATCTAAACCATTTCTATTTGATAGTTTCCGATGAAATCTTTGGGGATTTGATCCACTAAATTCTATCCATTCAACTAGATATGAACCACCTTTCTGTTGTTCGCAGATCCAGTATTCATATTCATTCATTTTCTTGAAGTAGATACTGAATCCATCTATCAGCTGCTGCACTGGTTTTTCTCTGAAGTGTGGTATAGGTGGACCCTCAACTTTCTCTGGCATAAGAGCCATTGGAGGGTTTGAATCCGACAAGTTTATATTATTTGATAATAAAGTATTACTTGTAGGGATTTCCCTACTTCCCCCCTCACTATTTTCTTCTGGCATTTTAAAACCCTTTAAACTGTATCATCTTCTTCTATATGGATACCTGAAAGTTTTAAATATTTTTTTATCTTTTTAACAGGCACAGGAGGGTTATCATAGTCTTTATAAGTTTTGTAGATATCTTTCAACTTATCATTGAGATCACTCATATTTTTCACCTTTTAAGTTCTTTTTTAACGGCATTTCGCACAAATTCACTTAGACTAGCTGATTCACCCTTTTTTATTTTCTCATGAATCTCCGTCAAGTCTTCCAAGTCCATGGAAACACTTTTTGCAACCATCAAAACTGTCACCTCATATTACTTAATTAATTGATAATATGGGGTTTAATTATATAAATATTACTAAATATTATTAACTTAATACTAAAATTAGAAAGAAAATTTTAATTAAAATTAAATCGTATTGATTAAGTTGAGAAAGTTTAGAATAGTTTATTATCAAAATAAATCCAATATTATCTATTGAATTATTTAAGGGGATAATGTTGACGAATGTTGTGGATGCTTTGAGTGAGGGAGAGGGGGAAAATATAGAATTTAAGTCTTCATTATCTTTATATGATGAGATTTTAAAGGCTATTTCTGCTTTTTCTAATAAGACTGGTGGAACTATTTTTGTTGGAATAAATGATAGTCGTAATGTAATTGGAATAGATATAGGAAAAAATACTTTGGAAAATCTTGCTAATGATGTTAAAAGGGAAACGGATCCATCCGTTTACCCTACATTTATTATCGAAGAGTATGAGGATAAAAAAGTTTTAGAGATTCTAATTACCGAAGCTGAAGATAAACCTGTCTTTTATAGGGATAAGGCGTATATTAGAGTTGGTAGATCAAAGCATAAAATGTCTTCTAATCAAATTCGAAATTTGGCCCAAAATCATAGAACTCCCCAGGATTGGGATTCACTTATTTGTGAAACAGCTTCTTTTAAAGACATTGATGTAGGTTCAGTTAAAAAATTTCTTGAAAATGTTAATTATGAACGAAATTTGGAGTTGAATCCAGAAATACCTATAGGGGAAGCGTTGAAAAGACTGGGTTTATCAATTGATGATAAATTAACTAATGCGGCTGTCCTTTTATTTGCTAAAACTCCTCAAACTTTTTTTCCTCAAGCCAAAACAAAATGTGCCTTTTTTTTAGATAATGAAGCAATAGATTTTGAAGATATGAAAATTTTTGAGGGTAGCATAATAGACCAAAGAGATGACACCATTTCTTTTATAAAAAAACATATGAAACGTTCTGCAGAAATAATCGCTGATAGAAGGATTGAAAAATGGGAATATCCTCTTGAAGCCATTAGAGAAGCTGTTACGAATGCAATTTGTCATAGAGATTATAGAATAAATTCAAATGTTCAGATACGTATATTCAATGATAGAATCGAGATTTGGGGTTGTGGACCGTTACCTGTGCCATTGACCATAGAAGATTTGAAACAGGAGCATACTTCCATACCAAGAAATCCATTAATCAGTGAATGTTTCTTTAAAATAAAATTTATTGAGCAATGGGGTACTGGAACACAGAGAATAATTAGAACATGTTTAGATTATGGTTTAAATGAACCTCTTTTTGAATTAAAGTCAGAAAATTTAGTAGTGACTCTGAAAAAATATAAAATTTCTGATGAAGATATTGGAAAACTTAATGAAAGACAACTTAAAGCCATAGAACATCTTTTAATCGAGGGAAAAATCACAAATAAAGAATATAGAGATATTAATCCAGATATAGAACGTACCACTGCTTATAGGGATTTAAAAGATTTAATAAATCGAGGATTAATCTTACAAATAGGACAAGGTATCAAAACCTATTATGTACTTTTATAACACACCTCACGAAAATCTGGGGTGTTGCAAAACTGTTGCATTTTCTTGCAAAATTGGAAAAATTGCTGCAAAATTGCTGCATTTTCTTGCAAAATTGGAAAAAGCTTTGTAAAAGTTTGGAAAATTATTGCAAAATTAAGAAAAAATCCGCAATCTTCTTTCAATATCTCATAATTCTTTTATATTACATAATTCTCTTAAATTAGCATTAGATATTGAATTTTGATAAATATCTTCCTATTTTTTATTAAATAAACACCCAAATCGAATAATAATGTTTAAATTATTTAATTAGTTCTTTTAGAACAGCAGGGTCACTTAAAATTTTATTCAATAATATTTTCGCATCTTTCATATCTTCGTTATCTTTTTCTAAATCTAAAATTCTACCCTGATAATCCTTCATCTTTTGCTCCATATCCTCAATTTTTTGGTAATCCTCGTTTTTTATCTCTTTTACTTTAACTCCTTCAATAGAAAGGAATGGGAGAACTTCAATATACTTTTTCTTAAGATCTTCTGGGTTTACAATCCAATAGGCACGTTTTACATCCGGTATTTTATGGCCTGCAAGATAATCGGCCAGCATATGATCTCCTATATTTTTTATAATAGTACTAATGAAATATTTTCGCAAGCCATGGCTTCTCCAAAATCCTAACCTTCCTTTTTTCTTTTTAAATCCAGATTTTTTGCCAATGTCATGAAAAATACGTGAAACGGATTTGGTATTTAATGTTTTACCACTGTTCGCTACAAAAATAGGTTCTTCATAGTTCAAAATTTTAATATGTTTATTTTTCCCATAATAACGCTCTTTTAAATAAGCTATGACACTATAAATGGCTTCAGGTGGTAAAAAAGTATGATAACGATAATTTTCTTTTTTTCTAATGATATTTAAGGTCAAAATTGTATTTTCCAACTTCTTTTCAGATTTAAAAAGTTCTTCAAGATTTTCAATATCATGTCCGCTATCTTTAACCGCATCTAAGAATTTTTGGATAGTTAATTTTCGCATTTCAGCTTGGCTCATGCCTGAAAGGGCCATAACATAAACTATAGCACGGTTTCTTACACCACTAGCATCAATCATCTTTTGTATATCATCTTTAGTAAGAAGTTTTGTATAATTCTCTTCTAAGCAAATATCACCTTTCGGCATTTTAATCTCAGGAATTTGTATCCCTTGGGAGCGATAAAATGATTTAACTCCGTTAAAATAAGAATTTCTAGTATTGGGTGCCTTGTCACTTTCTTCTAAAAATTTTTTAAATTTTAACATGTGAATTTGGATTCTTCGTTCATCAATCCAAATCCCATTTTGTTCCTCTTTCTTAACTTCTTCTTTGAGTTCAGATAAACTAAGACCTGTGAGTTCGCAATAAAACTTAATTCCTATTGAGTACAATTTTCTTGAGCCTAAGCTTAGATCTCTCTTTAAAAACCAGTTCTCTATTAAATGTTCATCTTTCTGATCCATAGAAATTCCTCATACTATAGGATCAGAAAGTAATACTATAAAATTATTAACAAAAAAAATAGTGGGATAAGTCTACTACACGATAGACTATCCGTACATAACCCCTGCTTCTTTTCGAATTTCTTCGTCTCTTTCCACACCCATTATCTTATCAACGGCATCGAGGAAGTCGTTTATGTTCACGATGGGCCTTTCTTCCCGTATGGCGAACATAC